>Ga0326511_10001861_pt1 | contig 17340 bp, 17 predicted proteins | sample 0_2496_0518_D_FD_203701 | JGI IMG/M metagenome (GOLD analysis project Ga0326511, IMG submission 203701) | Bovine rumen microbial communities from UC Davis, California, United States - 0_2496_0518 | ecosystem: Host-associated > Mammals > Digestive system > Stomach > Rumen | place: USA...
CCTTCGCTATCAACACCAATATAATTAAAGTCATGGTTGCCTGCCATTGGGTAGTATTTATCGGGGAACAATGAACGCATTTTACCATCAACATAACCCAGTTTTACAGATGCCTGTGCTTTGGTATCTCCACTGTTCAGCCAATCGCCACCACACACAACATAATCTGCTGTTACATTCTCCACAGTTTCTTTAAGAATTGACATGTACTGATTAAAAGTATTTTCGTCAAATTCGCCACTACGGCCCATCAAATGCGGGTCAGTAAAGAAACAATATGACTCAGCTACGTTACTGGCATAAAAGTGACTCATGTATTCAGAAATAGCAGTTTCATCTAGTTCGATATCACTCCCACCTGCAATTCTTTCTGTTAGGTCTGTATTTGCTACAATCGACGAAACAAACACAGAAACATCAGCGTTTTCTGTTGTATCTTCTGTTGTTCTTCTGATGCATAGAGTAAATTTTGTTCCATGTGTTATTGTGGCATTAGTTAACCATCCACTTGAGCCACCTCTTCTTACCCACACTTCATCGATATATTCAACCAATGCAAATGTAAAACCACTATTTGCTTGTAAAGTAATGTCAAAATCAAGAGTAATTGGCTCTTTTGTTGAAACCCTGTACGGTCTTAAAGACGGCATTAAATAATGGTCTGATAAGTCACCCCTTCCAAACATTACCTCGGGAAGAAGATTAAACTCAAGAACATTTACATATGCTGAACTTTGATTTGCTCTGTCTGTTAGTTCTTTTATTTCTCCTGTTGGTTTTTGTATTCTAATAAGTGATGCCAAAGCAGATACATTTGTAATGTCCGCTTCATTGGCATATTTCACAACTAAGTATAATATACCGCTGTCAACAACATTGTAATCTGTTGTTAAAAAAGTATTGTCATACCTATATTTATTATCAGCATCTTCGAGTATTGCATACTTATATGCTGCATTAGTGTAATCTGATAACCCTATTACATCCCCTTTTGAAACACGTATCCCATTGTTCTGTGGTGTTCGTATATTTTTTGTGGAATTTTGGAATGCAATATTAGTCGATGCAAAAGCAATATATCCAAGTTCCATTGTCGGAACTGTAATTCCGTCAATCGCATTAAGTCGGTCGCTTACATCAACAGACAAACGTTCATTTAGTTCATCAACTTCCTCGGTAAGTTCCGTGTAATCTGCCGGGATTGACTCGATGACTTCTTCCACGATCTGCTCGGCATTCTCTTGGAATTGTTCCGTGGCCTGTTCGACCGCCTGATCAAAGATGTTCATCTCCGTCCCGGACTCGATTGCATCATCACCAAGGAAAGTACGAACCATCAAGATGACCTCAAACGAAGTGACGATGTCCTCGCCCTGAAGCACACGCACCTGCATTCTGTTTTCGCCAGCTTCAGCAAGGGACTGCGCCGTCAGTTCGCACAGGATGGAATTGTCTGTGATAGTAGCGGAATTGTAAATTGCTTCCCCGGACGGCTTCAGAATAAAGTAAGTCGCCGTTGCCCCGGCTGGTGGCGTGAAATCAGCAATCTCAAAGCTGATTGCTCTTCCAGTGTCCCCCTGCACCGCTGGAACAATCGGCGGCACGGTTTGGGAACCGTATGAAATCTTACAAACTGTTGTGATCATGGTTTATCTCCTCATGCTATCCGAATGCCTTTGATGACGAGCGACTGAAGCGTTGCGGCCTTAGATGTGCCGTTAATTATTGTGACCGTTGTGCTACTCTGTCCAAACAGGCAGCACGCATGTGCATCTACCTCGGCAGATGTTCCACCGACATTTATCTGCATACTGAGCGGCCCATTTAACGACACCCATTCAGAAGCCGCAAATGTCTCGGAAGCGAATGTCATTCTAAAGGTAATATCAAGTATCCATACGCCTCTTTCAACCTGCAGAATGTGATCATATTGACCTCCTGCAACAACAGAAGCGGAACTGCTCAAGTTGAACAGCGTTTCAATGCTTTCCGGGACAGGACGGATATGTGCTTCTCGTGATATATGCGGTGTCAAGCCGTTAAGATAGACATAATATAACGGGAAATCTGCTTCTGTATCCCCGGCTAAAATGTCCCCTTCTATGTAAGACGGCGGAACTGGATTACCTGTTGACGGTGTCCCGGGGATTACCACAAGATTGACTGCTTCCACGCCAGTGACGGCGTTTTTGGTATACCGTGCGCAGATAAGGTCAATCCGTTTATATCCGCTCGTTCCGTTCTGAATATTGACCGTTTCAGTGGTTCCCGGTTCGATGCGGAAATGCACGCCCTGCATTACGCCTTCGCCGTCCTCGATCGTGACGGTGTTTGCGTTGGTCAACGTTGCGTTGAACTTGTTTCCAACATCCAGCACGCTGTTCCCAGTGCCAAAGATGCCTTGATTCTTGCCCTGCTCATCATTTGAAGTGATGTGTGGGCTTCCTGTGTATCCTGTGACTATTTTCATTTGTCGCCCTCTATCTTGTATGAAATAGATACAACATTAAGTTCCTTCTTAACTATCTTGTCCGTTATCGGCTTAGTGACGGAATTACCTGTGATGTAATCACGCCCGGAAACCGTATCACCAAGGAATAGTTCCTGTTCGACCGCTTTGACGGATGCCGTGAAGCTCTTTTTGTTTAGCAGTTCCTTCAGCTTGTTCCGTCCAGTTTCCAGCAGGGTTTCTTCTTCTGCTCCGCTGTTCTCAAATGTCTGGACAATCTCATCAATTCCGAATATCGTCTGCGTTTCGGAAATATTGCCGTCCTTATCAGCATACAGATGCTTGACCAGTCGGTTCTTCAGTTCGCCCTTGCCAAGGCATATCAGATGATTGACCCCGGCCTGATTGTCATCAGATACAAAGTCAATCATGGAATCCTGCGTGTATTCCACTTGGTCGCCGTACTGCCCAGCCGGAAGGGCCTGAACCAGTACATAACCGCCTGTCTGCGTCTGAACATACCGCAAGTCAAGCCGATAACCAACCGACTGACACATTGCTTGCAGTCCGTCCGCAAGATTGACATAGCGGTTGAACTGGTATTGCACATGCACGCCTGTGTTGACATCCGCAACCACAAAGCCGGGAATATTCACAAGCTGTTCAATGACGGCGTTCAGGTCGCCCGTGCCGATGTAATAGTCCTGCCCGGCTGGCGGTTGAATGATCCGCTTTGCAAGGTAACCACGCCAGCACAGGCCGCTGACGGAAATGCTCCCGGTGTTTGTCGCCGACTTAATGCCCTTGATAATGCCGCCGTATTCCGTGCCGGGAATGTAAATGCGCTTTCCGATCTGAAGGTCACCCTTCCATGTGCCATATGACGCATATAAGACAAAGTCATTCGTTGCCCCGACATCAAGGTCAAGGTTTTCGTTAAGGACTCTTTCTTCCTGTCCGTCTGCTGTTGCCAGTATCAAATCCATGGCGGCTCACTCCTTCGTTGGTACAGAATGACATCTACTTCGAAAGCCCCAGACCATATGACGGAATGATTCCCGGCGGTCAACTGGTCAAACATGTTCGCCGTCTTGATGCGACTGTTGAAAAGGTTCTGTTCCCCGGACGGGCCTTTCTTGGTGACCGTCTTATCACTGGAAGAAATCACCACATCCTCATCCGCACCGATGGACGCATACACGCCTATCTGCTGCCCGTCTATAGCTATGACCGGGTCAACAGCCGGGCCGTGCATGGTAACTTTCCAGTCGCACGCCGTGCTGGCGTCGTTCTTGATGTTTGCATATCCCGGAAGCACTGCCTGATAGTCATAGGGGAAGTCATACGGGAAATCAAGGAACGGATATAGGCTGTCACTTTCCTGTCGTTTCAGCTTGTACGGTTGCGCCGCCATCCAGAATGGATAGGGACAATAGATTTGTATTTGATTCTGCGTCCAAGGTTCCTGATAAAACGTGGATGACATCGTAATAAAGCATTCAATTTCATACATGCCATGCACGATTTTACCGGGCTTCATATTTGCGATATCAGCATCAAAAGCCGCATGAAGGACGTTCAGCCATTGCCGCCGTTCATCTATCGAACCAAAGACCGACAGTAGAGCGGTGTAAGTCACCGCCCCTTTGTCGAATCTGTAAACCCTTGCGCCATACTGCTGTTCAATGACTTTCGGTGTCCATCCGTAATCATGGAAGTTCGCCGTGCGTGTCCTGAAGTGGCTCAGTTTATCTTTCAGGTCAAAGACCTGACCGTTTGATGACTCATAATATAAAATCATGCGAACTGTACCCCCATATCACGCATTATTCGCCCGGCTTCTCTGTCGTTCCAGTAGATACGGACATTAGCGTTTTCTATGCCAGCCTCCGCACCTTCTGCGACTGCCGCATATAGTTTTTCTGCATCCAGCCCGTAGTCACCGCCGCCGCCGTTCGCCCCGGATGCCGGAGTCATCGGAATGCTAATGTAGGATGATTTTGTCGGGATGCTATCCACGCCAAGGATTTCCCCGGTCTGTTCGTATAGATTTAACGCTCTTGTGCGCTTTCCAGCCGACAGCGGAATGACTGCTTCGGGTTGGTTACCTTCAGCAAGCCATGACAGTGTTTCGTTCTGAATGATTCCGCCGTTGGCGTTGTGTGCAACAGAACCGCCTTTCAACTTGGCAATGATAGGATTGCTGTTGAAGTAGTTCTGCATTGCCGTTCTGGCATTTAGCAGAGCATCCCATACAGAAATCGTGCTGACTTTGATTGTTGGTTTTACATCTTTTTCAATCTCAGACGTTGCCGCACTGGTAACACTCTTTGGAACATTGACCTGCTTGATTTCAGGTTCAAGATTCGCACCGTTTACTTCCGTTTCTAGATTGTCAGCGGCCTTTGCGCCAGCCGTCTTTGCATCGTCTGACAAGCCGAACATACTTGTTGCGACTTCGTGGAAAGTTTCCTGCGTGGATTTCTTCAGGCGGCTCCAACCTGTTTCAATCGTACTGTTGAACGCATTGACCCCTGCCTGCGTACCTGTCTGGAAATCATTTTTAATGAACGCCAATGTTCCAGCAAGGTTTTCTTCAATTTTGACATCCTTTCCGAACATCCTCAAAGCATCGTTGAAATTGCCGCCTTCCTTTCGCATCTCATGCACCATCGCCCTTGCATAATCTGCGCCTTCTATGCCCATATCAGCAATGTATTGCACAAATGCCTTGAAGTTCTCGTCCCCGGATTCAACTGCTGCTTGCGATAAAATTTTAAGGTCTTTGTTGTAACGGTTCAACCGCCGTTTTTGCGATTCAAGGTTTCCAAAGATGCTTTCAAACGTAATTGAACTGTCACGCTTCCATTCATCAAACAGGTTTATCTGACCCTTTATACTGTCTTCCGTGGACTTCTTCAATTCGTCCCATTCCGTCTGTTCATCACGCATTGCCTTGATTGCGCTGGCGGTCATGCTGGTCAATTCGTTCGTGCGGTCTGCAAATGACTGCTTATTTTTCTCAGTCGCCGCTGTGTTTTCCTCAGTTGCTTCTGTCGTGTCTTCCATTGTGGAAGATACTTCCTTAGCCGCATCCGTATACAACTGGTATTCTTCGTTGGCTGACGCAACTGCTTCGTTTCCGTCCGTGACTGCCTGCCCCAGTTCAATCATGTTGCCTTCCGCAAGCTTCAGAGCATTGGCGGCATTTATAACATTAGCATCGACTAAGTGCCATGTTTTTGTCGCTTCATCAAGGATAGCGTTCTGCCCAGCCATAGCAATCGGAGCATCAGCTATAGCTTCGTTATATTCCTTTTGCGCCTGTGTGACGTATTCTTGACCATCTGCATATGCCTTTTCAGCTTTCTTCAGGGCAATAGACGCAGTCGCAAGCTTTTCTAGTGTTTCCTGTGATACCTTGCCATAAGCTTCAATCAGTGATAGCCGTTTAGCTTCATTGATGTAATTCTTGACTTCCTTTTTGCCCTTGTTCAACGATCCTGTCGTTTCATCAATCGACAATGACAGGTTCGGATACATCGTATTTAGTTCATTGACAATCAAGGACATTCTGCCTTGTTCTTCAGCTGTCTTATTAGACTGCTTTTCCAAAGCATAAAGTTCATTGACAAGGTCTTCAGCCGTTGCAGCTTTTGCATTGATGCTTTCAATGTTCTCGCTGGCGGATGTTAGTGTTCCTTGCAAACTTTCCGTTGCTGTATTCAGTTCTTCCGTTGCGGTCGCCGTATCCGTCAACATAGTCTGCAAGGCTTCGTTTGACTTAATGCCTTCGTCCCTTGACTTGATCATGACTGCGGTCAACGCACCAAGTCCCAGCATCGCAAGCCCGGTCGGAGAAGCAAGCGTTCCTAAAACGCCAGTGACATTTTGCGCTATACCGGGCAGCTTCCCCAGTCCTTCGACAAGCGTTCCAGCCGCTTCAACCGTCTTGCCCATAGCGGTCACAACAGGCCCAGCCGCACCGAATGCAAGGACAGCCGCCGTCACAAATATCTGCTGGTCTTCGTCCATGCTTGCGTATGCGTTCCCGATCGACTCTGCGAAGTTCCCAACGTCTTCAGCTAACGGCGCAATAGCTTCAAGGACGGTTTCACCGATTTCCGCCCCTGCTTCCTTGACCTTGTTCATCGCAACGGTCATGCGGTCAGGGGCATCTAGTGTATTGTCGAAGGTTGTTTCTACATTGCCAAGATAATCTTCAACGTCTGTTGAAAATGCCTTCAGGTCAAGACTTCCGCTTTTGCAGGCTTCATAGATTGCCGGGCCTGCCTTCTTGCCGAACAATTCAATGGCGGCGGTCAGCTTTTCCTGTTCCGTTGCCCCGGAAGCCATCATATCGGCAAATTCGCCAAGTACTTCTGGAAGTGTCCGTCCGTCCCCGGCGGCGTTCACAAGGGCTTTCTGCATACCACTCATGACGGTTTCAGTGTTCGCCCCGGACATTTCAACCTGCCCAAGGAACTGCGCCGCATCATAAGCAGACAAGCCCATCTCAGACAGCGAAGCGGCGTTCTTAGTCATAGACGAAGCAAGCGTGTCCATGCTAACACCTGTTGCCTGTCCAACGCCGTTCATAACGTCCAGAAGCTTGCCAGCGTCTTCTGTTTCCATCCCGAAGGCTTGCATGACCTTCTGTGTCTTGTCGACTGCGCTTGAAACATCCGTGTCGTTCAGATCGGCAAACTTGATAAACTTGCTGGACAGTGCTTCAAGGTCTTCGCCGACAAGGCCGAATTTCGTGTTGACTTCGCCAACAGCAGACCCAGCCGCTTCGAAGCTGGTCGGAATTGTGGTCGCTATGTTCTTGGCACTATCCTGAAGACCTTTCAAGGCTTCCCCGGTTGCGCCAGTTTTCTTGACTACAATGTCCATGCCTTCGTCAACTTCATTGAAGGCCGCAACAGATGCCGCACCAAGCGCAGTAATCGGAGCAGTGACATATTTTGTCATCTTGCCGCCAACATCCTGCATCTTTTTGCCAACACTCTGCATAGATTTGCTAACATCATTCAGGGATTTCGGAAGTTTTCCTAACTCAGACCGCATTTTGTTTAGTTCGGTCTTTGCATTAGCAACTTGCTGTTTCCATTTGAGCGTTTCGTTTGCATTCTCGCCGTATTTCTCAGCGGATGCTTCAAGTCCTTTCTCTAGTTCGGAAACAATCTTTTCCTGCTGCTCAATTTGCTTGTTCAGCAATTCGCCCTTTTTGCGATTCTTCTCCATTGCTGAAGTTTCATCATCAAAGGACGATTCCAGTTCACGCATCTCAGCGGAGTATGTCTTGGCTTGCGTAATCAGATTATTTACTTGTTTTCGATATTCTTTTTCGCCTTCGATCCCGATGCGTTATAGTCGGGGGCCGATATTAACAGCCACCAAAGACCACCCCCTCTATTTCAAAGCCATGAACTCGTCAAAGTCCATCTTTTTCGGCTTGTGCTTTTCTTTCGCTGTTCCATGATGAATGGCATCACAGGCCAACAAATCCATAAATTCACCGTATGGCGTGGACATCGTGGCCTGTTTGCTCATTCCCATCTTCAGACCCATGTATATAAACCACGGTCTATTCCAGTTGATCTTCAGCTGGTTTTTACTGTTTTTTTTCCTGTGTCAACGGTTTCGATCTGTCGCTGACTTCCAGCCTTTTCGGCGGCTTCAACCGCCTTCAGGATTTCTTCCAGTTCGTACGGCATCATTTTTCGAATCTCCGCAACCGTCAGATAATCCTTGCTGTTATGTTCCGCCGCATACGCCCTTGACATGTACTCAGCTTTGACAAGCTGTGCAGATGCCACGGAAGCGGACTTGTTAGCAACAACCCAGTCCGAATAATCACAGTATGCGCCAACATTAAACAGGAAGCCGATTTCTTTTCCATTGATTGTCATTGTCTTTTATCCTTTCCGTTATCAAGTCGTGCCGCTGGTAATGCCGAAGAAGGTCTTGATCTTGTCTTCTGCGGATGCTTCAGTTGCCAGTGCACCGCCAACATACTTCCAAGTTCTCTTTGCGTCCTCTGCACGCTTAATCGTTGCGGTCAGCTCAGTGGTCTGCCAGTCGATGTTCTCTTCCTGCGTTGCCGCTTCAGTGTTCGGGAACTGGAAAGCACAACGGGGATAGATGACCGGGGTATATGTGGTCACGCCGTCCTGCATGTAACGGACAATGAAACCAACGCCAACATCCGGGACTGCCTGATCATCATCATACTTTACAAATCCGTCAGTGCCAGCGGTCGGAAGGCCCATGATAAGCTTTTCCGCATCCTGTTCAAGGCCCTTGACGGTCAGGGAAAGTTCGCCGCTGGTGAACACACCGCTTTCGGTTTCAGAGATAACATTATCTGCATAGAAGTTGTTATCGTCTGCCGTATCAGCAGAGCCGCTAACGCTCACGCCCTGTGACAGAAGCTGTCCGCTTGTATAAGTGATTGCACCAGCATTCGCCGCATACAGTGCAACATAAGGTTTCGAAAAACCAGTAACAATCTTGCCAACTGCCATGATTGTTGACTCCTTTCAATAAAAAAGGGAAAGCTATTTAACAGCCTTCCCTAACTCTTGATCAAATGTTTCTTTCATTTTTTCTTCACACGCTGATTTCTTTTGCCGGATGGCATTGTCAACGAACGGAATGCGCTGGCTGAATGAAGTTCCCGAATTGACAGACCTTGCAATCATGCTGTTCGGCTGCCCGTTCGGGTAATTCTTCCGGCGTTCGGTGTTATAGCCGTCAAAGCCTAGCTTAACATGCTGGTATCCGTTGTCGTTCTCCATTGGAGTGATACCGAACCCGGCAAGCAAGCCATCCTTCTGCTTTTGTGTAACTCCGTTCAGCATTTGACCGGGTTTTACAACTCTTTCATCAATCGGCAGACTGTTTATCCCCTGCCGGACGGCATCCGCAACGATTGCCGCACCATCATGAACGGCCCGACCGATGCATTCGGTTGTTGCCCTTGGTAGTTTCTCCAGTTCCGTGATGTATTCATCCAGCTCCGGAAATTTCATCTTAGCCAATGTACCACCGCCATTGATAATGAATCAGATTCGTTTCGTCCTCATACTGGATATTGTCAAGCAACCAGCCGACATTCTCCGCATTAAGGATTTCTTGAATATCGTCTGCAATCGGGTCAAATTCCGTCAGCGTGTAAAAGTCGATGATACCAGTCAACTGCTGTTCTGATTTGTGGTTATTGCTGTGAAAAGATGACTGTTCCCCGGTTTCTGTCCATACCACGAACGGCGGCTTTGCAGTCCGTCTGTAATGTGATACGGAACAGGAAAGCGTGAGGAACGGCTCATATAACTCTTCAAGCGTTGTTTGTAAGGACTTCATAATAGTCTTCCAACCTCGTCAGAATGCAGTCTAAAGCATCATCGTCAAAAATAGGATTGAAGTTTGCCCGGTACTGATTGCCATCAGGCATGACAACATATTTCGCCCCGATCGGCGGAAGCGTCAGCCCGAAGACACGAATGACAAAGTCAAACTGCTGGTCGGCTCCGTCTGCCGCATACCGTCTAACGGTGGATGCCGTCCGATAACAGAAGAACGGTTCAGCCTTGGTCACCAGCTTTTCAACTGGCATCCTTCCCGGTTCGCTGATGTCTTCCAGCGCACACAACTTACATCTGCCGCCGTCACGCATCCGACTCACCCCAATCCGTATATGCAGAACTCATAAGCAGCTGCGCCTTCTGCTCATCGTAGGAAGCCTTGAATTTGTTGTACTGGTCAACCGCCAGATATCCGAAATTCATCTTGCAATAGGTTGTCACTGCCCTCTCGATCAATGGGGCCGTGTCTTCCTCTGTGAGTAAATCGGCTCTGATATCCGTAATGCCTAAGTCCTTCAGCCCTGCGTCAATCAGGTCTTGGATTTCGGCATCGTAATCATTCACCGCTATGCGGAGCGCAACTTTGACTTTGTCGATTAACATTCCGTTACTCCAATCTTAGCCATATATTCCCTATGGTCTTCCGGGTATATCGTCACATGACCGATGTGTCCAATAACGACATGAGGATCGGCAAAGATATGATAATTCAAATATCTTGCACGATTGCAGAATGCCAAGTCCTCACCAAGGTCTTTCTCAGGACAGAAACACGTTCCAAAATGCTTCATGACCTCTAGTAAGATTTCAGTCTTTATCAAAACACAGGCCATACCGCATCCGGCAACCTCAAACAATTCGTTCGGGTAATCCTCGAACCGTTCAACCGCCGGACGCAGACTTCTGAAGAAACATGGCACATAAGGTTTCCGCCTTGCATGACATATTCCTGTTACAAAGTCTTTCCCGGAAAACATAAGGTCATCGACCAAGTCATCGTTAAATATCATATCCGCATCCAGCCAAAGGACATGCGTGAAGTTGCCGTCTAAGGCATGATGCACTAGCTTGTCCCTTGCCGCATATACTAATGTCCCGGATATGATTTTCACATCGAAGTCCACGCCGTCCTTACCAAGCCGCATGACCAGCTTAACAAGGCAATTCATGAACTCGCAGTTGACATAGTCTAATGATGGAATGGCTATCAATAATTTCATTTCTCAACAGCTTTCTTTTTCTTGGTCGCTGGCTGTGCCGCAACAACCACGGCAGACCGTACAGAAACAAGGAACGCCGCCACTTCCGGGGTCACCTCAACAGTTTCCCCGGCGGCGTGCTTAATCCTTGCTTCTCTTAACAGCTTGACCTTCATATCAGGTGGTCTGTGCAGACGGCTTTGCGATATTGCAAAGACGACCCGGACGGGTGATCTTGTGTGCGGCATACCTGCGCCCGGTAATCTTAACCATATCTGCTTCTGCAAGGGTAACATCATCGTACTTGATCACGATGCCGTCACCTTCCGGGAAGTTGAACTGTTCAGCGGACAGGTCGCCAACGATCGCATAAACATCACCTGCGCTTGCGGTGCTATAAGCCGGAAGTGCGGAAGTGTAAACTCTCGGAATTCCTGCGAACGGATCAACAGCAAAGTTTCCAGCCACATGTGCAGCAAGGAATTCAACCTCAGTCAGTCTGTTCATGATGACAACAAGGTTGTTCGCCTGATCGGACAGGTTAGCGGCGGCGGTCGGAATAACAGTGATGGACGGAGCGGCTGTGATCTTCGGAACACCAATTGCGGAAGAAGAATTGCTGGTGCTTGCGCCAGTGATATCAGTAACCGCAAGGGCAGCTTCTTTCTTCACGATCTGATAGGTCAGTTCATCACGCACATACTGGACGAACTCCGGGCCAGCAAGAGCAACGACCTCATCACTAATTTTGATCCATTTCTTAACGTTAGCCGCCACAAGTTCCACAACGCCGAAGGTCAGTGCTTCTTCGGTCGGTGCGGTCGTTCCTTCAGTGTGAACGTATGCCGGGTCAGCAGACAGTTCAAAAGCGACTTTCAGGTTGCCACGCACATAGGTGCGGCGAACTCTGGACATGATGTCGTCATTTTCCCATGCGGTCTTGATTCCTTCTTCAAGGATCGTGGGAACCGGGACACCGCCGGACGCATTAGTAGTCAGCAGAGAACGGCACTCTGTCGGGTCATTGTTGATGATATAGTTTTTCCATGCTTCGCAATACTCAGCGGAAGACCTGATTTCTTCTTCAGTCTTCACAGCCGGGGTTTCCTGCTCAAATTTCTGCATAACAGTTCCTTCTCCTTTTGCAATGCTTGCACGGATTTCAGCCTTCTTGGCTTCTTCCGCTTTTCTGGTTTCAAGTTCTTCCTTAATGCTCCGAACTTCCTGTTCCAGTGCATCAAGGTCAAGTTCAGCTTCGGAATTATCAAGGGAAACAATGATTTCCGCTTTCCGTTCCTCAAGCTGGTCAATGGTCATTTCTTTCAGATCCATTTTCACACCTCGCATAAAATTCTGATTTTCTGTTTCTGTGCTTCTCGGCGTTCCCGATCCAGTCGCTCCGCTTTCTCCATTTCAATCACTCCGTCGAAATAGTCCCGGGTTGCAATGCCAAGTTCTGTCGTTGGGTTTGCGACAAAAGCACAAGGTGAGACGTCATACACCTTTGCTATCCTGTCTATAACCCTTGTATGTGTCGCACGATCAAAATGCTGATCGGCAACCGTAAAACAAAAAGACATTTGAGGATAATTCCCGGCTTTTATATCGTCAAAAATTTCCTTTGCCTTTTGTGTTCTACTCAAATCAGTTCGGTTAGCAAGTCCATGTTCATCTGTCCATACATCAAGAGACCCGGCAGATGTTCTTGCATAAACCCTACCGACATGATCAATGCGAAAAACCACATCCGATAGGTCTGCCCCCTCAAAAGCATCCGGGGCAATGCGTTCATAATAATCAACACCGTCACGCTTCATCATTTTGTACGGTTCGAATGTGGACGCATAACCTTCAACAATGTAGGAGTCCGCATCACCGAATCTTAATTCCATCGGCCTATATTCACGATTCTGGCTCATTCTTTTGCTCCTCAACTTTCTCCGTTGCGTTGTAATACTCGCCCCGGATTATTCTTGCATCACCGCCGTCAACAGGCGGAAGGTTCCATATCTCACGCACATCATTAATGCTCATGATGCCACGGTCAAGCATCTGGCTTGATACGTTCAGTTTGTCGGCATTGCTTAGATACTGAAGACGATTAGCCGTTGCCATAACCATGTTCCCCTGCGTCTGTTCCCGAAGCGTGAAGAACATCTTTGTCATGACTTCGCTGAACTGGATTGCAAACGGTTCGATTGCGCCCTCATAAAAAGCCGTCCAAGCATCACCATAAGCCTTGTTTGTCAGGATGTCCTCATTCACGCCGAAATACTCAAACACATTGGATTTGATAAGTTCCATCTGTTTATCGTCAATTATCCACGGTTTGACCTCGATCTGCTTCAAGTCGGTGTATGTGTTCGGGAACAACAACAGGCCGCCGCCCTTGGCATCCTTGGAGAAGTTCTCTTCCGTAAACCGTCTGCGCTCTTTCGCAAGGTCTTCGGCCTTCGTGAAGTTGTTGACCCGTGCCATGAACCTATAGCTGGCAGCACTCTTCACGCCTTCTTCGATGCCTTGGTTCTGAATATGGATTAGTTCCATAGTTGGGAACAGTGCGTGGTTATCTTCGCCGAAGAAATCATTCTTGTACTGGTATTTTGTCATGATGCCACAATACGAAAATTCAATAGCGGCTTTCTCGGCCCAGCTGAATTCATAACGAAGATACGGCACGCCGTCATATGATACAATCTCGCACCGTTGCGGAATCGGCGTAAATATCCCGGACGGCTCACCATATTCGTCATAAACAGGCACAATAAACGCCGTGTTATGTATGTCAAGGATGGTCGAAAGCCGATAAAGGAACTGCCCCCACGTTTGCAACTGGTTCGGGCCGTGCTTCATTTTGTTCTGAAGTGCAGGTCTTGCCGCTCCCAGCATCTGCACGTTCAGCTTGCTTATGTGCGTTGCCCTTGCATTGACCGCCGCCCGGATCAGTTCATTCTGATAGATTTCACCGCCCCACTTCGTAAAGTGTGCCTGATGTCCGTTGACCATTGCGAAGTTTTCAGGCGCACGGTTCGGCGTTTTAGGTCGGTTCCCGAATAATAAATCTGTTAGTTTCATGTTTCATTCCTCAACTGTTCCCTAAGTTCTGCATATTTCTGCCGAACAGCAAAAGCGTCCAGCAAAGCGGCAACACCGTCAACATGCAGATTAGGACTCAGCTTCACAAGTTTGCCACGGTTTCTTTCAGTGGACATCTTTATTGCGCTGTTCAACAAGTGCATCTTCAACAGATCGTTGTCACCGATGTGAAGTTTTCTGTCTTCCAGTTGTGCGTGTACTTCCTGAATGCAAGGATACATGTTCTCGCCTTGCCAGCAGTCATCACAGTGGAAGCCGTACTGTTCCATATCTTTAATCAAATACTGCGCCGAATATCTGTCATAACCGACTTGCAAAGGAAATATCTGATATTCTTCTACCAACTGCACGAACCAGTTATAACAATCCTGATAGTCAACGAAGTTTTCCCCGGACGACTGAAGCAGTCCCCTTTGAATATAGATGTTATACGGCACACCGTCCCTTTGCGTTGCTTCTTCTATCTTTTCGACTGGAAGGAAGAACTTTGCAAAGACATATAATTCGCCGTCTTTCTCGATCACAACACAACAGGCCGTCAAGTCCCGGGCTTGGCTCAGATCAATGCCACCAACGCAGTACGAATTACGGAAGTCTTCAAGGTTTAACCCCTTCCCGGATGCATCCGTCACAAGATGCGCTGGAAGCCAAGCCTGTGAACTGTTCTGCTTAATATTGCAGTATTTCGTGCAGAATTCAGCCTTCTTTGACAATGAATTTCGTGCTACTTCAATTTCATCTATGATGAACTGCGCCGGGACGGAAACACCAAGGCCCGGAATGCTTTTCCGTAATTCGTTTATATCGTCCCATTTTTCTATATCGTCAATCATATAGAAGACAGGCAACAAATGCGTTTCGCTTGATTCTCCAAGAAGCACCCTTGTGCCACGCTTGACAAGTTCGTCATAGATGCCGCCGTCAATATAACCGCCTGAACTTATAGAAAGCGTTAGCGGCTCGACTCTTGCGCCAGTACCTGAAACCATGACTTCATATTGACGCAGACCCCTTGCAGCTGGCCACGAACTCATTTCGTCCGCAACCGTCAGCATCGGATTATAACCATCTGCCTTCTTTTCATTGAATGCTATCTTCTTGATGGTTGTGTTCGTTGCGTCTATGATGTAATCCGTCTTTCTTTTCCTTGTACGCTTCGCCAGTTCCGGGTTCTTATCCTTGGTGAATTCAAAAGCAGAATAAACAAGGTCACTCTGTTCTAGCTTTGGAGCAACGCAGAAGATTTCTGAACCGAACTCACCGTCAACATATGCTTCATAGCAGATTATTGAGGATGCCAGCAGAGTCTTGCCGCATTTCCTGCCCACGAAGAAAGCGACTTCACGGAACACCCGGTGACCGTTATCGTCAACAATTCCGTAAAGAGTAGACAGAAAAGCCTTCTGCCACAAGGACAGCTTCAACGGCCCCGGCGCAAGTTTCCCTTTGTTGTGGCGGCAGAATGTTTCAATAAACTTGATTGCCCTATTTGCTTTCTGCTGATTGAAGATATATTTTCCGTCCTCAATCCCGGCAACAATCATGTCATATAACAAACTAATCCATTTGCCGACAACAATGGAACCGTCCTTAATCTGCTGGTAATACGCAAGTATATAATTATCCATCCTTCAAGAACTCCGCTAAAGCGTCCACGGCATCGGGTTCATTGGCGAAGGACTTGACGATATTGATTAAGGTTGAAACAGTTCCATTTGCGGCTGTTGCCGTCTTGTTATATTCAACTATTGCAGGATTAGCGACAAGGTTCTGACGGCCCTTGACGTATTCCTTTGTGACGGTTGCGCCGAACTCATTGATTGCGGCTTCCAGTTCCGTCAGTATCCGCATCTGTACTTGATAACGCTTGAATGTTGTTACAAAGAAAAAGTTGCTTGAAACACCACGCTCTTGCGCCTGTTCCAGCAACTTGTTTGCCTGCTCTTGCAGGGTCATTCTATCTTTAGCCATTTATCAGCACCGCCTCTCTCCCAGTAAAGGTTTCCCAACGGTTTATTATTACATCACAATAATGTGGATCAAGTTCGCACATGAAGCATCTGCGCTTTAGCTGTTCGCAAGCCATCAGTGTTGACCCGGAACCGCCGAACGTATCAAGTACAGCATCCCCTTTTTCCGTTGCATTCAATAATATCTCTGCAAGCAATTCAATGGGTTTCATTGTCGGATGCTCTTTGCTTTTTGTCGGTCTGTCAAATTTCCAGATGCTTGTGTTCTTATACTTTCCTTTTCCGTAAAATTTATGCGTTTTATTCCAGCCGTACATGATAGGTTCATGCTGGTAATTGTAATCCGCACGATTCAGAACAATGCTCTGCTTTTCCCATATTAGTTCGTGTTTCACTTGCCAACCAGCTTTTCCCATCATCATCATCATCATCATATGGGTTCCGCCCTGTGGCATAAAACAATAAACCGAACAGCATTCGTTACTATGAAGCAATGCGTTACTGAATGCAGGAAGCCATAACTGCTCACCACATTCCTCATCCGTATCAAAGCTGTCGTTCTGTATAGTTAGTTCATCTTTTGTCTTTCCTACATAGTCAACATTATACGGTGGATCTGTCAGATATAAATCGGCCTTCACTCCGTCCATCAATCTGTCAATAACATTGATGTCCGTACTATCACCGCATATCAGCCGATGCTCACCAAGTTGCCATATATCCCCCAGCTTTGTCTTCGGTTCTTCTGGCGGTTCAGGTGCTTCGTCTTCCGTTATCTCAACATCATCATCCTCGCTGGGCAATTCGAACCCGGTAACGGAAACATCGAAATTCATGTCATCAAGTTCCGTCAACTCAAGGTCGACAATGTCCATGTCCCACTCGCCAAGTTCTCCCAGCCGATTATCTGCTAAGATGTACGCCCGGCGTTGTGCTTCCGACAGTCCTTCGATGTACACGCACGGAACCGTCTGCATTCCTAACTCAGATGCCGCCATAACACGCCCATGTCCGGCAATTATATTATTATCCCGGTCAATCAAGCACGGAGTCAGAAAACCAAACTCCAAAATACTAGCCTTCAGCTTCTCGATCTGTTCTTTACCGTGAATTTTAGCGTTCCGCTCATATGGCTTGAGCGAACTCACGGCTACTTCCTGCACCTCGGCAATTTTCGCCATTACTTCACCTACTTTCCAAAATTTCGTGCTATCTCGAGAGAGGAAAAGATGCCCACCCCCACCGCTGTGGCGACC
>Ga0326511_10001862_pt1 | contig 17336 bp, 12 predicted proteins | sample 0_2496_0518_D_FD_203701 | JGI IMG/M metagenome (GOLD analysis project Ga0326511, IMG submission 203701) | Bovine rumen microbial communities from UC Davis, California, United States - 0_2496_0518 | ecosystem: Host-associated > Mammals > Digestive system > Stomach > Rumen | place: USA...
GATAGACATACTCGCCGCCCACGCTCCACTGTATCTCTTCCAGCTCTTCCTTGAAACCGCCGGGGGCATCGTTGAAGCTCTTGAAGATGCCTGTGATGGACGACATGTCGCTATACTCGCGGCGCACGCGATCCTGATAGTCCGAGTTCGACTCGTTGACCAGCTGCACAGGCACCGTGGGCACCAGCAGCTTGTTGGCATCGGCAGCCAGCGTGAAGCGGTTGAACTCGTCGACGGGAATCATCAGCGAGGCACCCAGTCGCAGGTTGGCAGGCAGGAACTGGCTTTCCTCATCGCCATAGTAGGAAATCTTGGAACCCACGTTGCTCACGTGCAGGCCCAGTCCCAACTGGCACTCGCGCTGCCCCAGCATCACGTAGTTGTTGTAGTACATGCCTAAGTCGGCAGCAAAGGCTGAAGCAGGTTTCGAGTCCTCGCTATAGTCGTAGCGCAGGTCACTGTAGATCCAGCGGATGGCGACACCCAGTGAGAAGGTCTCGCTCAGCATCTGTGAGTAGCCGGCATCGATAGACATCTCGTAGGGTTTCACCGTCATGGCATCTTCGGCCTCGCTCGTATAGACCTCGCCGAGCGAGAAATAGCGCAGCGAACCGCTCAGTGCTCCGTATTCGCCCACGCGGTAGTAGCCAGCCACGTAAGCCAGGTCGATGTCGCTCACCAACTGACGCAGCCATGGGGTGTAGTTGAGTGCCACCCCGGCACGACTGATACAGAAAGGATACTTGGCGATATTCCAGTATTGCGAGTTGACATCGGGGTCGGTGGCAGCGCCCACGTCGCCCATACCGGCGGCACGTGCGTCAGGGGCAATGGTCTGCGAAATGACGGCATGCTCCACGGGGTTGAACGTTGAGGTCTTGTAGTCATCGGCAGCTGCAGGAAGAACGCCCAGCAGTGCGCATGCAACGGCCCATATCAGTCTGTTAGTTGTTTTCATCGCTATATAAAACGTAGGTTTCTGCTTAATTATTGCCCAGGACAATCAGTTTCCTTGCGGCGGTAGCCTCGCTGCTGCCTTCTGACGACAGCAACAGGCGGTAGAGATAGACACCCGTGCGCAGCCGGCTGCCCGACGATGTGGTGAGATCCCAGTTGACGGTATAGGTATTGCCTGCCGACACGCCGTTCTCTGCCCGCTGCCATAGCAGTCGGCCCGAGGGGTCGAATATCTGTAGGGTTACATCAATGTTGCTGCCTGTGCGATCGTGACTGATGATGAATTGCGTATAGGTGGTGGCAGGGTTCTTCGTGCAGACGATATTCAGCATGCGGGGCTTCTGCTTCGGGTCAACGACAAAGGTGAGTTCGGCTACTGAAGAATTGTTCAGCACGTCCCAGGCCCTCAACGATAAGTGGTGCTCGCCGGCTGCCAGCTTGGGAAGCGTATAGCCGACGCTGCCGCTCTGGTAGCTGCCGAAATCATATTGGAAGGCACTGTTCAGGTTGTAGGTCATCGTCGGGTCGTTGTCTACGCACAGTTCGATGTCGTGGCCGATGCCGCTGCCGGCAGCGTTGATGCCGTCGCGGTCGGTGAGCACGGCATGGAAATAGGGTGTGGCATTGACGGTGCCTCCGTTCCGGAACTCCTCGCTGTTCAGGTAGCAGTAGATGTTGGGGCCGATGCCGTCGTTGTCTAATGAACCACTGCTGCCCATGACGAAGCCCGTCTGCTGGCCGTGCGCCTCCGCGTCTTTGCCGTCGCTTCGGGCAAAGATCAGCACCTGGCCTGTGAGGTCGCTGTAGCTGATGTCGCGCGGCACGGCAAAGGTGAAGCTGAAGCGTCCGTCGACGATGCTGTCGTTGCCGCGATAGATGCAGTTCTGACGGGTCTTGAACTCAAAGTTGGTGGTGTTGGGGTACTGGCTGTCTTCTTCGTTGAGATGGCACACGACGGTCTCTTCCACGTCGAACACCATCGAGGTGGCAATGCCGCGATACTGTGGACAGCCCTCGATATGGCCCTTGACGGTCACCTGCTTGCCGGCGCTCAGTTTCACGGTGCCGGCACTGAAGGCCTGTCCGGCCATGCTGTCGATGACCACGCGAGCCGTAGGTGCTGCCAACCGCAGGGCAGGGTCGCCCAGGAGCGTGTAGTGCAGCTTGTTCTGCGACAGGTCTTTACTGCTTTCCACCAGCGTGTTCTTCGCCTGCTGCAAGGCTTCGCCGATGGTATAGCGCAGGGTGCCCGCCGCGTCCTTCTCCAGTACTTTGGCCGTGAAAGTCTGGTTAATCAGTCGGTTACGGTCCATATAGACCGTCCTTGTGGTGCCCACAAAGGCGATGGCACCGCCGTTGCTGTTGAACAGTGCCGTCTCGCCCAGGTTGTCTTCGTTCGAGTCGAAGGGTGCAATATCGCATGAAGCGGTCAGCCACAGTGGCAGCCGTCCGCCGGACGAGGCGTTCTTCATGTCGGCCAGTTTCAGCGTCTGCTCGTGTGAAAGGCAGTAGGCAGCCCCGTGACCGCTGTAGTTCATGAAAAGAGCCCCTTCGTTGAGCTGCTGTTTGATGAGCTTTTCCACTTCGGGATAGCTGTTGCCCGTGGCAGAGGTCTCGCGGGTGTAGGCATCCCAGTAGATTTTGTTCAGGTGATAGCCGTCGTCGCAGTTCTCTATGATGCCTACCAGGCTTTCGGCATCGGCCATGTGGTTATTGCCGTTGCCGTCGTCGCCCATGAGGCAGATGGTGTTCTGCCAGGCACCGGCATGTTCCCGACGGCCATATCCGATAATCTTATCAACCACGATCTTGGCTTCCTCATTGGTGCGTGCCGATAGGCGCCCCACGGCCATGTCGGCCCGTCCCCGATAGCTGGTGACGGTCTCTTCATCGTCGAGCATGGCAAAGAAGTCATCGCTGGTGAAGCTATAGACATGGCTGAACGAGTTCTCGCTCTGGAAGGTCAGCAGGAAGTCGTCGGGCGAGAACGAGTGCCACTGACTGCACAGCATGCGGTTATCCCAGGCACCGTCGCCCATGAGCAGCAGATAGCGGGGCATCTGCTCGTCGCTTTCGGCGCGGTCGTAGAGCATCTTCAAGTAGCGGCGGTAGGCATTGCCGTCAGGCGTTCCCGACGAAAATTCGTTGAACAGCTCGTCGGCAGGCACGATGCGCACGGACAGTGAGTCGTCCGTCTCATGGTAGGCTTTCAGCCGTTCGGCCTGTTCGCGCAGTTGCTGCGAGGTGGGTATGATGATAATCATGTCGGCTGTACTGTCGGCATGGTGGTCCTGATTGGTAATGGCATACATATAGTCAGGCACCGGCCACGAGGCAGCGCTCAGCTGAGGAGCAGCCTTTGGCTCGTTGAATGCCAGTGCTATCTGGTCCGGGCGCACCATGCTCGTTCCGATGGTCTCTTCCAGTTTCACGGTGTTGCTGCCCCGGCGCAGGTTGGTCAGCGTGAAGGTGGCGTTTTTCGTGGCTGCTTCGGCATAGGCTTTTGGTGCAAAGTCATTCTGTGCCTGCTTCTCCGTCTCTTCGATAGTGCCTACGACCGAGTCGTTCACGCTGACGCGCACGGCGCAGACGCCATTATAGGAAATGCCGACCATCAGGCGTCCTGAAGTACTGCCCGAGACGAGTTCATAGCTCGTGGGCTTAGTAGTGCTCAGCGCGGTGCTGCCGTAGAGGTTCCGTCCGCCGTGATACCAGGCATAGCCTTCGTCTTCGGCCAGTGAGTGATAGTCGTCGGTGGCAGGATAGAAGGAGCCTACGAAGGTGGCACTGTCAACGGTGAGGGGTTCGTCAGTGCCTTCGGTCAGGAAATAGCAGCCCACCTTACTGAAATAATTACGTGTGCGCGTGAGGGTACGGTTCGTTTCCCAGCTGACGGTACCGATGGCACGGAATAGCCGGTGGCCTCCCACAAGACAGGTCGCCACCTCTTTCAGGTCGTCGGTCTGGCTGAGGTAGCTTTGCGTGAGTGCCTCGGGCTGCAGGGCACCGCCATAGCCGTAGACCTTCACCTTGGCAGGATTGCTGAAGCCCGCCCGTCGGCACAGGTCGGCAGTAAGCTCATAGATGCCTGTTTCGGGTACACTGATCTTCACCCAACGGCCAGAGGATAATACGGAGTGGGAGGAGTAAGTCGACTCAACTCCAGCCCGGGACCGAACGCGAGAGCCACTCCCTCGGGAGGGGTTTAGGGTGGGGTTTAGCTTTAGTTTAAAACTTACCAACTTCTGATACTTCCCCTCACGAAACACCAGGGGGACGAAGCTCACCACCAGCTTTCCGTGCTTACGCTCCATGGCCACATAGCGGTCGATGACGGGCAGTTCGGGCAGCGGTTCGTGGGTGATGCGGCTGAGACGGGCAATGTCGGTAGCCGACATGTCGATAAATTCCGGATAGTCGATGGTCACCTCATAGTCAGCGGCATAGTCGGTGCCTACGTCCATCTGATGGGTGAACCGAGGCAACACCGAGTCTATCCTGACCTGTTGGGCAGTCAAGTTGAAAAACTCCTGTGCCTGCATGGTCAATGCTGCGCACAGAAAGCCTATGATGATGATCAAGTTTCGCCTCATGTTCATCTATCTAACGCGCATGAAGGCCTTTTTATTGTATCGTAGCCTTATTTCGGAATAAGATACACTTAGATTATACCTACCCGCAGCATCTGCCTCTGCATTGTTCTCGACAACTAATTCGATTTGCGACAGTTTCGAACTGCCAAAAACAAAGCGTCAGCGACGCATTTCAAAATGTAGTGCTCCCTCCCTATAGCCGCTCCGACCTCTTACAAGGTGGCACGGCGTGAGGCAGCGAGTACAAAGATACTAAATTTCTATCAAAGAAAGATAATGAATACCATTTATTTCATCTTGACTGTCATTTAAAGCCAAGAATTGGCACACAGCAAGACTTAATTTTTTTATATAGTAAAAATATTCAGCCATGCTAATATGGCAGCAATAATCGACAGAATAAAGGTAACTATAAGCCAATAAACCCCTTTTGTTATTCGCTCGAAAATTCTTATAATAGCAGAAACATAAATCTGCAATTTGTGTTTTTTAAAAACTTCAAGTATTGCCTGATAGTTGTTATATGATTCATCATATAGATTCAACGCATCGTCTGGACTTATGGATTCGTTACGCTTTGCTTCTTTCTCTAATTTACGGGCCAGTTTGTAATTATCCATATAGGTTTTCCACAATTCGCCCTTGCCTATGCGTGGCCATCTTGAACTATAGAACCACTTTATTGTATGTTTGATGTCCGCTGTTTGATATAGTATAAGTTGTTTATAACAATCATATGCTAAACGTTGCAGATGTCCTTCTGCCTTGCCGATCTCTTTGGTAATGTCTTCTTCTGACATGCCATTTCGATGGCATCGAGCAATATGGTCGTTGATTGCCCTAATTTCATTAAGACAGTTTTGTGGGTATTTACCCTTCATTCTAACTTTAAGAACCTGTAATAATGGCTTAAAATTATGTAAGTAACTTTGGGAAATAGCCTGTATGGCATTCATCTGATCTTGAGTCATTGCACATTCAGCATTGTTTTTGCTGCCTCCCATAATTTAGTAACGTACATAACAGCATATTTCCCAGCCCATAGAGAGGCAAAAATGCTTAAACACCATCCAATAAGAGTCCATAGCCACGACCCTTTTGAGCTGTGTAATAACGTCTCGGTATTGTTGACCTCTTCAATTAACTGTTCCAATTCAAGACATTTCAAATACGATTCTTTATAGTCCTCAATATGTGAAACGTAGTCGTTCTTGTTTTTCTTACATCTTTTATCAATCTTTCTAATCTCATCCTTAAGATTTTCATATGCGCTTGAAAAGGTACCTTTCTCGAGCTTTATACGTATAGTCCCACCATTATTCTTTTCAAACTGTTTTATATCATCTTTAATAGCGGTGGCTATGTACATATAACTTTGGGCTATGCAAGTAGACAATACATTATCCATCTCCTCTAACTTATTCTGAACACCCTCTTCTCCAGTTTGAACTTGGGAAAGGAAATCAAACATTTTAGAGAGATTAAGCAATAGTGGCTCTTCAAATGCAGACATTCTTGTTTCTTGTTCTGCAATTAAAGGCTTAAGTTCTGTATTGTAGCGTGAATAAATCTCATGAAGTTTTGCGTCCATTGTGCAGCTAGAAATTAAAGAATCGGCGAGAAACATCTTTCAGTCTTGCCACCATTTTCATTTGTAGATACACAGAACCTCTAGAAGGTATTTCTCTTGCACCAGAATCTCTGAAAGGAGAAAAGCCGTTAGGATTGACCTTCCCTCCCTCATTGAGTGACATAGAAATAAGTTCATCACATGTATGTCCTGTTGTACTTTGGGCATACATACGAGTGCCTTCACTGATTCTAAAATTCATGTTATTTGCTTGAGTTTGATACTTCTTGTTGCATATTCCGTGTGCAAATTTAGTGCGAAATTCTAAAAAATGCAAGTAAAATGAAGAAAAAATGATGTTTTTGTAGCATATTTATAACAGATTTCTATAAATAAAGTGTTTTTCTTGAGGTTAGTACGTCTCTTTGCTATATATCCGCAATGCAAACTAAACTTTTCTTTCCCAAAAAGTTGTTAGGACTTTAAGGGAAAGAGAAAGTCAGAGGATGTCGAGTTTTGGCATGCTGTTGATTGCCTTCTTCTTTTCTTCATCGACAGCACAGACATAGATTTCTGTGAATCGTAGGCTACTATGACCTAACAGAAGGATTCTCTCCGGCATAATGGGTAGCAAACAACTTCTGCAACTCCTGCTCACTGAGAATGTCCTTTGCCAGAATGTCGTCTTTGGAGTCGTTATACCTTTGCAGGGACTCTTGGCTATCACTTCATTTTCTACGGCATAGTTTATCATGCGCTTAAACCGCTTATAATACGTCTCAGCACCTTGCCCTTTATGATTCTCAACCAAGTAGTCGACAAACTTCTGCATCATGTCACTACTCAAATTCCTGGCTTCAATCCAGTTGGCATATTGGGGATATTTCTTTCCCAAAAAGTCCTTAAAGTTATTCAAAGCGCCAACAAGCGCTAACCTATCTGCCACATTTGCCGTTTTGGCAAACTGCTCGAAGTAGTCCAATAGATTGATGGCATCCTTCTTTTTCAGTCGGTATCCCTCTTTGTTGCCAAGTAGTTCTTGGGAACGCTCGAACTGGATCTTCTTTGCCAATGCAAGTGTTTCTTTGTTCTGCTGACGTTCTACTGGAGTACGCGGATTCGCTTTCAAATATAGGGAAAGAGTCTCTTTCTTACGAATAGAGGCTCCATTCTCACGATTATAACCTAACTGGTATTCGAAATAAAGGCTGTACTCTGTACCGCCCTTCACTTCTTTCTTCAGCAGGCGTGGATTCCTGCTTCAACAAGATTTTTGTTTTTCCCTCTGGTTTCTGCCATGATTAATTTTTTTTGTTTGTTTTTGTTTTCATGGATTCGATTCCCCTATCGAATACCAAAGTCGAGCACCCGACGGCCTTCAATGTAGCCTTCCAGCTGGTCGCCGACAGCCACGGGACCCACGCCTGCCGGCGTGCCGGTAAAGAGCAGGTCGCCCGTCTTCAGGGTGAAGAAGCGCGAGATATAGGCAATGAGCTGGTCGATGGTGTAGAGCATGTCGCTGGCGAGTCCCTCCTGAACGGTCTCACCGTTCTTGTCGAGGCGGAAGCTCAGGGCCTGCACATTGAGAAACTTCTCTTTCTCGACCCACTCGCCAATACAGGCCGAACCGTCGAAGCCCTTGCAAATCGTCCACGGCAGGCCCTCCTGACGGGCCTTCACCTGCAGGTCGCGAGCGGTGAAGTCGATACCCACGGTGACGGCATCGTAGTAGCGGTGGGCGAAGCGCTCGGGTATGCTCTTGCCCAGGCGGCAGATGCGCACCACCAGCTCAGCCTCATAGTCGATGCGCCCCATGAAGTCGGGCACGAAAAAGGGCTTGTGGTCTTTGAGCAGGGCCGAGTCGGCCTTGGTGAAGATAACAGGTTCGGCCGGCTTATAGGCATGACCGTCAAGTTCTTGGGTATGGGGCAGGTAGTTCATGCCCACGGCAAAAATCTTCATGATTCAAATTCTCTGTTTACAGTTCGGTTTTGCAAATGTATACAAAATACTTGAATTATAAGCAAATCGAATGAAGAAATTATAGAACATATCTTTTTTTAAAGACATAATAACATATCAGTGGTAGTCACAGAGTAATGGGGTTTAAAGACATAATAACATAAGAACAAAACTTTAGGCAGGAAAAAAAGCTATCGGATTACAAGATACTTCGAATCGGATTACAAGATACTTCGAATCGAATTACGAGATAATTTGAATCGAATTGCGAGATAATCTGAATCGAATTGCGAGATAATCTGAATCGAACTGCGAGATAATACGATAGCTTTTGCAGCAGCAAGAGCGACCGATGGCTATGGCAAGTGAGCCGATGGAGAAAACAGGTTTTCGAGACAGAAGCTAACATGCTAACCCCAAAAACGGAAAAGCCTGTGTTTATCAGGGTTTCAAGCCATTTCGGACGTTATACATATTAACCCCAATGCTAACCCGATGCTAACCCGATGCTAACCCCTGACCTTGTAGAGGAAATAGCTTTTGACGGCAACCGCTTGCCTTTATTTATGGGGTCAAATGCGTTATTCTGCGAAAAATTCATTTCCATTTCAGCATTATTTCGTAATTTTGCACTCAAATTGAAAATCATTACGCAATGAAGAGACTGTATATTGAGACCTACGGCTGCCAGATGAACGTGGCCGACTCGGAAGTGGTGGCTTCGGTGATGCAGATGGCAGGCTATGAGACCTGTGAGACGCTGGAGGAAGCTGATGCCGTGTTCCTGAACACCTGCTCGGTACGCGACAATGCCGAACAGAAAATTTATCACCGCCTGGAGGCACTCACGGCACTGAAGAAAAAACGGCCACTGATAATCGGTGTGCTGGGCTGTATGGCTGAGCGCGTGAAGGACGACCTGCTGCAGCATCACGGTGCCGACCTCGTGGCAGGCCCCGATAGCTACTTGTCACTGCCCGACCTCGTGGCACAGGCTGAGACGGGCCATAAGGCGATGGATATTGAGCTTTCTCTCACCGAGACCTATCGCGACATCGTGCCCCAGCGCCTGCATGGTGCCAGAATCGGGGGCTTCGTGAGCATCATGCGCGGCTGTAACAACTTCTGCCACTACTGCATCGTGCCCTATACCCGAGGACGCGAGCGTTCGCGCGACGTGGAAAGCATCCTGCGTGAGGTGCGCGACCTGCGCGACCGTGGCTTCAAGGAGGTCACGCTGCTGGGACAGAACGTCAATTCATATAGGAGCGTAGGAGTGCAGGAGTGTGGGAGTGAAGACATCACCTTTGCTCAACTCTTGCGGTTAGTGGCCCATGAGGCCCCTGGCATGCGTGTGCGCTTCACCACCTCTCATCCTAAGGACATGAGCGACGAGACACTGCACGTGATTGCCGAAGAACCCAACGTGTGCAAGCATATTCATCTGCCCGTGCAGAGCGGCTCTGACCGTATCTTGAAACTGATGAACCGCAAATACACCCGCGAATGGTACATGGAACGCGTAGCCGCCATTCGACGCATCATTCCCGACTGCGGCCTGTCAACCGACATCTTCGTGGGCTATCACGACGAGACCGAAGAGGACCACCAGCTGAGCCTCAGCCTGATGCGCGAGGTGGGCTACGACTCGGCCTTTATGTTCAAATACTCTGAGCGTCCGGGTACCTATGCCTCGAAGCATCTGCCCGACAATGTGGCTGAGGAGGAGAAGATACGCCGGCTGAACGAGCTGATAGCCCTGCAGACAGAGCTGTCGGCACAGCAGAACAAGAAGGATGAGGGCAAGGAGTTCGAGGTGCTGGTAGAGGGCTTCTCGAAGCGCAGCCGTGAGCAGTTGTGCGGCCGGACGGAACAGAACAAGATGGTGGTCTTCGACAAGCAGAACCATCACATCGGCGAGTTTGTCAAGGTGAGAATCACGGGTTCTACCAGTGCAACGCTGTTTGGCGAACCCGTCTGAACAAGCGTAGACAACGGGCGGCGAGGGGCGTCAGGAAGTTTTTCTTCTTACTCCTGAGCAGCAGCCGAATCAGGCATTTTCCTTCTTAGCCCTGAGCAGTATGCCAGTAAAGATACGGCCGGAGTCGATGCCTAACCGACGGGCAGAGAAGAATGTGTCGTACTGCTGGAAGGTGCATGCGCGAGACACGGCAACGTGTGCGGCTGGAACACCTGCGGAGCGTAGTTGCAGACGGTTGCACTCGGGCAGGTCGATGTGCCACTTCTCTCCCATCATCTTGCTGATTTCTTCCATCGGAAAGCCTTCACGGGCAAAGGCATCATAGACCTCATTGCCCACCTCAAAGCTTTCCAGGTGAATGCCCGGACCAATCTGGGCTGTCAGGTCCCGGGGACGGGAACCATAGACAGCCGCCATTTTCCCTACGGCCTTTTCTACGATGCGCTGCACCGTTCCGCGCCAGCCGGCATGAACGGCACAGGCGGCATGATGCGTCTTGTCATAGAGCACGACGGGTATGCAGTCGGCTGTTGACACGCCGATGCACACGTCAGCAATGTCTGTCATCAGCGCGTCGATGCCCTCAAGCCGCTGGCGGCATTCTTCTGCCGACAGGCTGAGCAGTTGCTCATCGACAACCGCTATCTCTGCCTTGTGTACTTGGTGCGGCATCAGCAGACGGTTGTCATCAATCGCCAAAAGTCGGCACAATGCCTGCCGGTTCTGCCTGATAGCCTCCTCGCTGTCACCGCAATAGCGGTTGATGTTGAACTCGCCATACTGTCCCTTGCTATAACCGCCACGCCGCGTACTGCTGAAGGCTGTCACGGCATCGCCCATCTGATAGTATTCTAATCTTGGTTCCCTCATCCCGGTCAAAAAGAACTTTGGTTCCATGGCTTACAGCAGGCGGCGGGAGAAATAGCGCACAGGATACCACACGGCCAGGAAACCTACGACAACGACGGTGAAGAAGACCAGGACGACATCGAGGGGATGGACGCTGACGGGGTAGGCATCGACAATGAAGGTACCTGCCGACTCGCCCAAGGCGATGATGCCGAAGGTTTGCTGCAGCCAGCAGAGCAGCAAGCCCATGACAATGCCTATCAAGGCACCTGTGGCAGAAATCATGCGACCTTCGAAAAGGAAGATCTGCGTAATCTGACGGTCTGAAGCACCGAGATTGCGCAGTGTGACGACATCGTCGCGCTTGTCGATGATGAGCATCGAGAGCGAGCCGATGATATTGAAGCAGGCCACCATGAGAATAAACGTCAGGAAGATATAGGCAATGAGCTTCTCGATCTTCATGATGCGGAAGGTGTCGTCCTGCTGCTCGTAGCGGTCGCGCACGTAATACTTGCCGGCAGCTATCCGCTCCATTTCCTTTTTCACTGCATCGAAGTCACTGCCCGGCTTCAGTCGCAACTCGAGCGAAGAGAGCATGCCCTGCTGGTCGAAGAGAGTACGGGCAAAGGCGATGGAGGTGAGGATATAGTTGCGGTCGTATTTGGCCTGCATGACCTGGAAGACCACGCCCGGCGAATACAGTTCGTCGGCGACGAAGCCGTCGGCAGGGTCTGTCACGTCGACCTGCCCTTCGCGTCGCGGTGCATAGACATGGATAGGCTCCTGGTAGCGGTAGCCCGTGCCCAACTGCTCGGCCAGCCGTATGCCGGGTATGCCGTAGTGCATGTCGGCAGCATGCAGCTCGTAGGTGCCGTCGCCCTGAAGAATCTCGCGGATATGGGTAAGGCTGTCGAAATTGTCGTCGACGCCCTTGATGCGCACCATTGCCTGACGGTCACGATAGATGGCCAGTGCCATATCTTCCACACACTCGGTGGCCACATCGACCTGCGGCAGCGAGCGAATCTCGGTCAATACCGGGTCGTCGGCAGGAGCTGTCTTTCCTTCTACGGGCGTGATCTCTATCTGCGGGTCGAAAGCCGTGAAAAGCGTAGCCACCAAGTCGCTGAAGCCATTGAAGACGCTCAGCGTCACCACCAGGGCACACGTGGCAATGGCCACACCCGTGACGGCGATGCCACTGATGAGGTTGATGACATTGGTCGACTTCTTCGAGAAGAGGTAGCGACGCGCAATATAAAAAGGGAAATTCATGCGATAGCAAATTTTTCACTCTTCACTTCTCCACTCTTCACTTCTTCAGCAGTTGGTCGATGCGGTCGATATAGTCGAGTGAATCGTCAATAAAGAAGCGTAGCTCGGGCACGATACGCAGCTGATGGCGCACGCGCTGTCCGAGCGAGTAGCGAATCTGCGAAACGTTCTTCTCGATATTCTTCAGCAGCTCTTCGCCCCGCTCTGAGGGGAAGATGCTCAGATAGGCTGTGCAGATGCTCAGGTCGGGCGAGATCTTCGTGCGTGTGACGCTGACCATGACACCGTGCATGGCACGTGTCTGTTCCTGGAAAATGACGCTCAGCTCTTTCTGCAGCAGTCGTGCTATTTTGTTCTGACGGGTCTCTTGCATAGTAATTATCGTTTAATTTGAATGGAATTAGGCTGCAAATGTACGAAAAAAAAATGAGATAATGCTTTTTCGATACAGAAAAAGTGGGTAGCCTCAACGAGCAGGGCTTTTCTGAATGAGCGTCAACCCGTCGCGCAAGGGCAGAATGACACGGCTGACGCGGCTGTCGGCAGCCACATGGTCGTTGAAGCGGCGTATGCCCTGCGTCTGATGGTCGCGGTCGTAAAGCGGATCGGTGACGTGTCCGTCCCACAGGGTGTTGTCTGCCAGGATGAAACCGCCCGGCCGTAACACCGAAAGAGCCATCTCGTAGGTCTCGACATACGTGCGCTTGTCGCCGTCGATAAAGGCCAGGTCGAAGGTGATGCCCAGGCGCGGTGCCTCCACAATGGCATCGCCTATACGGAAGTCGATACGGTCGGCATAGGGCGACTGCTCGATCCACGGACGGGTGAAATCCTCCTGCTCGTCATTGATCTCGAAGGTATAGACCCGGCCGCCCTCGTCCAGCCCTTCAGCCATGCAAAGGGCACTGTAGCCGCTGAAGGTGCCCACCTCGAGAATCGCTTTCGGGCGAATCATGCGCACAAGCATGGTCAGCAGCCGTCCCTGCAGATGTCCGCTGGCCATACGCCCGTGAAGCATGTGGACGTTGGTGGCGCGATAGAGCCGATAGAGGTAGTCTGGCTCGGCGTCGCTGTGAGAAAGGATATAGTCGTCTATTGACATAGGATTGCCTCAATAGCCAGTCTGTAGCTGTCGAGTCCGAAGCCGCAGATGACGCCACGGCAGGCAGATGAGATGAAGCTGTGATGGCGGAACTCTTCGCGCGTATGGACATTAGAAATATGCACCTCGATGACAGGGGCCTTCAGCGAACGGATACAGTCGTGAAGGGCGATGCTGGTATGGGTATAGGCACCGGCATTCAGCACGATGCCGTCGGCGGTGAAGCCCACTTCCTGCAGTTTGTTGATGAGCTCGCCTTCAATGTTGCTCTGATAGTAGGCAATCTCCACGTCAGGATAACGCTGGCGGAGCGTTGAGAGGTAAGTGTCGAAACTGGTCGAGCCATAAATGCCCGGTTCGCGGGTACCCAGCAGATTGAGGTTCGGGCCGTTGATAATTTGTATTTTCATGTCGCGGTTGCTTTGAATAAAGTGCAAAGGTATGAAAAAAAATATCGAATTGAGAAACAATCTTAGTTTTTTTAGCTATATTTGCAAACGGAGAGGGGGATAGACTGAGGCGATGCCTCAGTTTACGGGACAGGAGAGGAGCCTCAGTTTACGGGACAGGAGAGGAGCCTCAGCTTTTTTAATTAATGCTGGATTCATGGAAAGTAAAAAAATGGTGGAACGCTTCCGCCGATATCTGAAACTACAACAGGGAGCATCACCCAATACCGTCGATGCCTATATGCGCGACATACAGAAACTGTTTGACTTCCTGGAAAATGAAAAGAAACAACCCACGGAAGTGGAACTGAGCGACCTGCAGTCGTTTGCCGCAGGCCTTCACGACATAGGCGTCTGCCCACGCTCACAATGCCGGATCCTGAGCGGCGTGCGCTCGTTCTATCGGTTTCTTCAACTCGACGGATATATCGAGCAAGACCCTACCGAACTGCTGGAATCGCCACAGTTAGGCGAACATCTGCCAGAGTTTCTGACACCCGACGAGGTTGACAGATTAGAAGATTCGATAGACCTGACGAAAGCCGAGGGCCACCGCAACCGCGCCATCATCGAAGTGCTCTTCTCCTGCGGTCTGCGCGTGTCGGAACTGGTGAACCTGAAGCTCTCACAGCTCTATATTGACGAACAGTATGTGAGAGTCATGGGCAAAGGGTCGAAGGAACGGCTGGTACCTATCAGCCAGCGAGCCATCGACGAACTGAACGACTGGTTTGCGTGTCGCAACGAACTGACGATCAAGCCCGGCGAGGAAGACTATGTGTTCCTGAACCGCCGTGGTACACATCTGACGCGCACCATGATTCTCATCATGCTCAAGCGGCAAGCCGAAGAGGCTGGTATCCAAAAGACCATCTCGCCCCACACGCTGCGCCACTCGTTTGCCACCGCCCTATTAGAAGGTGGTGCCGATCTCCGCGTTATCCAGGCCTTGCTGGGTCACGAGTCGATCGGCACCACCGAAATCTATACACATCTTTCGCGTCAGGCACTGCGAGAAGCCATTCTCGAGCACCATCCGCGAAACATGAAATTTACTCCTCAGGAAGCATAGTCACCTCGGCACGGTTGCCGGGCTTCAGCAGCTCCTTCATATAGGCAGCCACGCTGGCAGGGGTCTGCGCCTCCACGGTCTTCTTGTAGTCAGTGTAGGTATCAATGCCCCACTGGCGCAGACGGTTGATCTGGCGCAGCCAGTAGCCGTTGGTCTTAGCCTGGTCGTCGATGGCCTTGAGCATATACTCCTTGACCTTCTGCAGTTTCACCTCGTCGACCTTCTCTGCCATCTGCTCCACCTCCTCGCGCATGATCTTCACGGCGATGTCGCCCTTCTCAGGCTTCATGGGGCAGTAGACGAGCAGTGAGCCCGTGGTGCGATAGTCGTCGCGCGAGAGGCCTCCCTGCGTCGACACTGAGTAGGCAGCCGAAGCCTCCTCACGAATCTTCTCTGTGTAGATCATATCCAGAATCTGTCCTGCCATCGATGCACGGATCATGTTCTCCAGCGAGTACTGCATGTCATCATTGCGCCACACCATCACGGCGATGGCCTTTGCCGTCTCCATCTTACGCTTGAAGTTGTTGACGACATCGCCCTTGAAGGATTTCTCCACGTCCTTGCCCTTCACCACCTTCTTCTGTGCCTTGAGCGAGCCGAGATACTGCTCGAGCAGCGGACGGATGGTAGCCTCGTCGTAGTTGCCGATGATGGTAAAGGTGAAGGCAGCGGCATTGGCAGTAGCCTCGCGTGCAATTTCCAGGATGCGGTCGTAGCTGATAGACTTCAGCTCATCGACGGTCATGGGTGCAAAGCGCTGGTCGTGGCACTGCAGGGTGTTCACCAGCGAATCGCTGAACACAGCCTCGGGCTGCAGCAGCTTGTTCTTGAGCATCAGCTCCTGCGTCTTCATGAGATTGTCGAACGACTCCTGGTCTTTCTGAATCTTGTTGAAATAGAGATAGACGAGCTGCAGCATGGTCTCCACGTCGCCCGGGGTAGACGAACCGCTGACATAGACGCGGTCGCTGCCCAGTGAGAGGCTGGCACCTGCAATCTTGCCTGCCAAAGCCTTCTCCAACTCAGTGTGCGAGAAGTTGCCCAGTCCGCTGGCCTCGATGACCTCGTCGAAAGCCTTCAGGTTGGCAAAGTCCTTCTCGCCATAGAGCGACGAGCCGCCGAAGCCCTCGGCTGAGAGAATCACCTGGTCTTTCTTCAGGTCGGTCTGCTTCAGCACCACGGTCACGCCGTTAGAGAGCGTCAGCTCCTTGTAGTCGAACTTCTTGCCAGCCACCTCTTTCTTGATTTTGCCAGCCTTGGGCAGGGTGGTGATGAGCGGCTCGTTCTTCACATTGTCTACATAAGCCGTAATCTGAGCCAAACGGGCATCGGCAATGGCTTTCAGCAGCGACTGCTCAGTGGGATACTGGGCACCCTCTTTCTCCTGATTGAAGCAGAGCACCACCATGTTCGAATCGTTATCAGCCACAAATTCCTTCATCAGACCATTGACAGCCTCCAAGGGCAGCACGGGGCTGATTTGCTTCATGATCTGATAGTAGTCGTCGAGCGAGGGGATGGGGTCGTTGTCGAGGTAGTGGTCGACATACTCTTTGCAGAACTGGGCGTTGTAGCGCTTGTCCTTGTTCGAGTAGATCTTGTCCAGCTGGCTCTCGAAGTTCTGCTTGTAGCGCTGATACTCGGTAGCAGTGAATCCGAACTCGGCAGCGCGGCGAGCCTCGGTGAAGACAGCCTGCAGGGACTGCTCGGTCATGCCCTCCTTGGGCAGTGCGTCGAGGTTGAAGGCATCCTTGGTCTTCGAGAACAGGTAAGAGCCATAGTTGGCACCAGCCTGCAGATAGGGGCATTCGGGTTTCTGTGCCAGTTCAGCGAGACGGTCGTTGAGCATGCTGATGGCAGCACTCTTGATATACTGGAACACCAGATACTGCATGTTCGACTTGAACTCCTTCGGCATGGGGTCGCCCTTGAAGAACACGTCGACCGTGGTGTACTGCATCTCCTTGTCCTTGTCGATGACCACGATGGGGTTGTCATTGTCGGGCACAGCCTCGTCGACGACGGGTACAGCATTCTCAGGCATCACGATGGGGCCGAAGAGATCCTTGATCTTCTGCTCGGTCTTGTCTACATCGACGTCGCCCACGACGATGACGGCCTGATTGTCCGGGCGGTACCACTTCTCATAGTAGGCACGAAGCACCTCGGGCTTGAAGTTGTCGATGATCTCCATCAGGCCGATAGGCATGCGGTGGCCGTACTTCGAACCGGGATAGAGCTTGGGCAGGTCGCGCTCCAGCATACGCATCTGGGCACTGGTACGCATGCGCCATTCCTCGTGAATCACGCCACGCTCCTTGTCGATCTCGTCGGCTTCGAGCAGCAGACCGTCGGCCCAGTCGTGGAGAATGAGCAGACAGCTGTCGATGATGCCCTCGCGTGTCGTGGGCACGTTCGAGATGTTGTAGACGGTCTGGTCGATAGAGGTGTAGGCGTTGAGGTCGGCACCGAACTTCACGCCGATAGTCTCGCACCACTTCACGATGTCGTTGCCCTTGA
>Ga0326511_10001863_pt1 | contig 17334 bp, 17 predicted proteins | sample 0_2496_0518_D_FD_203701 | JGI IMG/M metagenome (GOLD analysis project Ga0326511, IMG submission 203701) | Bovine rumen microbial communities from UC Davis, California, United States - 0_2496_0518 | ecosystem: Host-associated > Mammals > Digestive system > Stomach > Rumen | place: USA...
TATAATCCTCGCAGAAAGCCATTTTTTAAGATTTTCGAAAATTTTTTTTGGATTTTGGAGGCGGTTAGAAGATGGAGCGAGAAGAAGAACTTCTTTCGCTACTCAATGGATTGGATTCTTCTTTTCAGACAACGTTTCAGGAACTTGTCAAAGAGATTTGTTTCTTGGAAGGTCAGTTGAAGGAGTTGAAACAGTATCCTTTTATCGTTGTGCATCCGGATAATCCAGCGAAACAAAAGACAACACCAGCAGCCAAACAATACAAAGAATTTTTACAGCAGTATAACAACTGTATCAAGACGATACTCAGAACTTTAGAACGAAATGAAGTAGAAGAAGAATCGCCACTTGCTTTGTATCTGAAGGCAATGAGGGAATCAATGAATCATGAGTGAGTGTTATCTGGTGCAGTACCGTGAAGCTATCCGGACCGGTGAAATCGTCGCAGGAATTGAGCTGACAACGGAGCTTGACAATCTGATTGCCGACTTGAATAATCCTCGTTATATTTATGATACCACAGAAGCCCACAGACGAATTCACTTCATGGAGAATTGCATTCGTTTGACAAAATCACCATTCTATGGAAAACCAATGAAGCTGATGCTTTGGCAAAAAGCTTTCATCGAAGTGATTTATAGTTTCAAGATGACTGATAAAAAGTATGTTGATAGTTTCGGGGACGAAAAGTATGTTGACAGATTTCAGAAAATCGTGTTGCTCATCGCCAGAAAGAACACCAAGTCAGAAACCTGTTCCGCTTTGGGACTGACTGAAAGCATATTAGGAAATCAAGGTGCTGACATTGTGTGCAGTTCCAACGATGACAATCAGGCTAACATCTTGTATGATGCCATTGACACGATGCGTAAAATGATTGACCCGAAAGAACATGATACTCACAAAAATCAGAGATTCATTAAAATTCTGGCGACCAATTCCAAAATTTTCAAGTTATCTGACCGAACCAGAAACAAGGAAGGCAGAAATATTGATTTTGCTGTTGTGGATGAGGTTCATGAAATGAAGGACAATGTGATTCTGAAATCTATTGAACAGAGTCAAAGCTTGAAAGATAATCCAAAACTTATCATCATCACGACAGAAGGCTTTGTGAATGAGGGTGCTTTAGATGAGATTTTGAGAGACTGCCGGAGAATCATCAACGGAGAAGAAGACGGCATTTCCGCAGAAAGAACCTTGCCTTGGCTTTACACTCAGGATAGCGAACAAGAAGTATGGCAAGATGAGCAGAGTTGGGTAAAGTCCAATCCGTCTCTTGGTATCGTCAAAAAGTGGGACTATCTCAGAACACAGATTGACACAGCAAAAAAAAGCAGGGCAGACCGGATTTTCGTTTTGTCAAAGGATTTCAATTTTAAGCAGAATGGTGTTCAATCATGGCTCAATACAGATGATTATCAATATCCTGCTGTGTTTGATATAGAAAGTTTCCGTGGGTCAGTGTGCTTAGGTGGTGCTGACCTCTCGGAAACTACTGATATGACATCTGCTAAAATTTTGATGCTCCGAAAGGACGACAGAACAAAGTATATCTTTCAGCATTATTGGATTCCGGAGTGGAAACTAGAAAGTGCAGCCGACAAACAAGCTGGTGCTGACTATCCTGCATGGGCGAAGGCTGGACTTCTGACAATCTGTGAAGGCAATGAGATTGACCTGACACAAGTTGCGGACTGGTTTTATAGACTGTATAAGGACTATGGTATCAGGCTTTTTATGTATGGCTATGATGTGAAATTTTCGAAGCAGTTTACAAATCGGATGAACGATTACGGTTTTGAAGGTGAACTCATCCTGCAAAACAAGCCAACACTCTCCAATGCAGTCAAACTCTGTGAAGCAGATTTTCGGTCAAGGCTCATCAACTACAATCAAAATCCTATTGATGCATGGAATTTCGGAAATGCATCCTTGGAAGTAGACAATTTAGGCAACTGTCAAGTAGTCAAGATTGCCGGACAACCTTGTAAACGTGTTGATGGAGCTGTTACTTTGACAATCTGTTATGAGATGCTTAGACGGTATCGAAACAAAATTATAGAAGCATTGAGGTGATAACAATAGGATTTCTTAATATTTTCAAAAAGAAACCAGTCCCGAAAAGTGCAACTTATGCAAAGATGTTGAGTGGTCAAGCTCCCATTTTTACACAGTTTGGTCAGAACATCTACGCATCAGATGTGGTGCAACAAGCGATAGCTTGCATTGTGCAGGAAATATCCAAACTCAGACCGATGCACGTTAGACAGACCAACAGCATTGACCTGACTGTTGTTTCTGGAAATGTACAGAATGTGCTAAACGCTCCTAATCCCATTATGACAACATCTGACTTTCTGGAGAAAATCACATGGAATCTGTTTTTCAACTATAATGCGTTTGTCTTACCTGTTCGGGAAAATGGGAACTTGACAGCCTTATATCCGTTACAGCCTTCCAACGTGGAATTCTTAGAAGATGTAACAGGCACATTATATATCCGTTTTACATTCAGAAACGGGTACAGACCTGACCCCATCAAGGCGGAAAACATCATTCACATCCGGAAGAACTATTCAGTGAATGACTATATGGGTGGAAATGAGTTCGGTCAGCCTGACAACGATGCACTGTTGAAGACATTGGGGCTGAACCATACGCTTTTACAGGGATTGTCAAATGCTTTGAAAACAAGCTTTTCTGTTTCTGCTGTTGTGAAGTATAACACTATGATGGATAACGGCACAACAGAAAAAGCTATCAAAGACCTTGAAGAACACCTGAAAAACTCTGAAAATGGATTGTTACCGCTGGACTTGAAAGCGGAATACATTCCCATTGTGAGAGATGTCAAATTCATTGATGATGATACCCTGAAATTCATAGATGAAAAGATACTCCGTTATTTTGGTGTTCCCTTATGCATTCTGAAAGGGGACTATACAAAAGAACAGTATGAAGCCTTCTATCAGAAAACGCTTGAACCCATTGTCTTGAAACTGTCTCAGGCATTCACAAAAGGCATTTTCACGCAAAGAGAAATTTCGGGCTATTCAAATAAGATTGTATTTTTTGAGAAAGAACTCATTTTCATGACGACAAGTCAAAAATTGGAGTTTGCAAGATATTTAGGCGATAGGGGAGACATTTACGAAAATGAACTCCGTGCAATGTTCGGGCTGAATCCTCTTCCGGAGCTGGAGGGGGTTAGAAAGCAATCACTGAACTACATTGATTCAGAGATAGCAAATCAGTACCAGTTACAAGGTAAAAAGGAAGGAGACAAGGACAATGCTTGAATTTGTCAGAAGAAGTTACCCTATTGAGGTCAGAGCTGAACCAGATGAAACAGGGCATATCATCACAGGCAGACCCATTATCTTTGAAAGCAAGACCGATTTAGGCAAGTTTTACGAAGTCATTGACAGAAATGCACTGCATGAAGCTGATTTATCAGATGTCAGCTTGTTGGTCAATCATAACTTGGATATGATACCGCTTGCAAGGTCAACAAGTTCCAATCAAAATAGCACTTTGCAATTGCAACTTGATACTAATGGGCTTACTATTCGTGCAAATCTGGACATTGAAAACAATTCCAGTGCAAGGGCTTTATATTCTGCTGTTCAGCGTGGCGATATTTCCGGAATGTCATTCGCCTTCTGGTTATCTGATGTTGAATGGTACGACCTTGATTCTACCAAACCGACCCGAAGAATCACGAAAATTGAGCGAGTGCTGGAAGTTTCGGCTGTCACCTATCCGGCATATGAACAGACTGAAATACAGGCTCAAAGAAATCAGATTCTGCTTGATGAAGCGAGAAGAAGTCGCCCATCGGAAGAACTCACGCTTGAAAAGATGAAATTTAATGTACTTTTTGGAGGTCAATCATGAAAGTTTATTTACAGAATCTTATCAACCAGAAGGAAACACGCTTGAATGAAATCCGCTCCATTGTTGCAAAATCCTCGGATGTTGAGGAAGTACGCAGACTTTCAGCGGAAATGGAAAGTGTTCAGAAAGAAATGAATGAAGCGAAAGAACAGCTTTCAAAACTTGAACAAAATGAAAGTCGTTCCAGTGCGCCCTTGAATCCGCTTGCTACCTATGGCGAACGTAAAGCTGAAGAACCAAAGGACACAAGCATTGAGTATCGTGTTGCTTTTGCAAACTACGTTGCTAAAAGAACCCCTATTCCAGCGGAACTTAGAGCGACTACCACAACTTCTAACGTAGAAGCGATGATTCCGGAGAACTTAGTGAATCGCATCATTGAGCAGGTAGAAGCTATCGGAATGATTTTGCCTCTTGTTACCAAGACAAATTTTGCAGTCGGTCAGAGAATCCCTGTGGACGGCATCAAGCCAACTGCAACATGGGTTGACGAGGGAGCTGGTTCAACGGCAATCAAGAAAACAGCACCTACTTCCATTACTTTCAGTGCCTTCAAATTACGTTGTGAAGTTCGATATACACAGGAAGTTTCTGTTCAGACTTTGCCAGCATTCGAAGCCCTATTTGTAAAGCAGGTATCCGAAGCAATGACAAAGGCAATTGAAAGCAAAATTCTTTCTGATAGTGACGGCACTTCTGCTCCGACAGGTATCTTTTATAATCCTAACGAATCAACTAATCCGGATGCAAGTGTAAAAATCACAGACAGCACAGATTTGACCTATGCAACACTGCTTTTGATGGAAGCGAGACTTCCTCAGCAGTATGATAGCAATAATGTGAAGTGGCTTATGTCTAAAACAACCTTCATTCAGTTCCTTTCTATGTTGGATGATAATGGTCAGCCTGTTGCACGAGTGACACAGGGCTTGACTGGAAAGCTTGAGCGTGTTCTTCTTGGGCGAGAAGTTGTCTTGACGGGTGATTACCTGCCTTCCCTTGCTCAAAGTGTTACCAAAGACACAACAATTGGCTGTTTGTTTGACCTGTCTGAGTACACCCTGAATACCAGCTATGACCTTGGTGTACAGTCAACAGTAGACTGGGACACAGAAGACCACAAAACAAAGGCGGTTATGAGCGTTGACGGCAAGGTTATTCAGAGGGGCAGTCTTGTAAAGTTGATACAGAAAAAAGCATCATGATAAGGAGCGATAAACAATGGCAGATGCGACATTGATTGAAAAAGTCAAGATAGCAATGGGAATCTCAGGTGATGAAGTCAACGATACTTTATCGCTATATATTGATGAGATACTTGACTATATGACTAATGCCGGAGTTTCCGAAGAAATGGCGGTTGCATCTGTCGGAGTTGTTGCAAGGGGCGTATCTGACTTATGGGATAATGACGGCGGTAACGTGAAATTCTCTCCATTTTTCCATGAGAGAGTTTCACAGCTTGCCCTAAAGTCAACTTATAAGGAGGAATCGACATGATGTACCTGCCTAAAGCAAGAAAACAGCTCCGTACTCCTGTGACACTCCTGAAGACAGGAGAAATCAAGAAATATAACGGGGTTGCCTATCGTGAGAATACTATTCATGCAGATTTGGTATGGGCAAATTGGAAGTCTTACGGCGGAACTGAAACGGTTGTTAATGGGTTGACTGTCATTGAAGAAACGGCACAAGTTACCATGCGATACCGCCCAGACATCAAAAAAGGCTGTCAAATGCAGTTACCAGATGGACGAACTTATGAAGTCATGGGAGAGCCTGAAAATCCGGATATGGCTAACCGATACTTGATTTTTAAGGTCAAACGTATCAAAGGGAGTGCTTAGAATGGCAAACAAAGTAAAGTTGGATTTTAATGGTTTTGAGAAAATGCTGACAAAATTGCGTTGTGTGGACGGAAATGTGACACAAGCCACTGAGACAGCCTTGAAAAAATCTCATGCTCATGTCACAGCAAAACTTGAAAAAGCCATTGCCCCACATAGAAAGACAGGAGATACAGAAAAATCTCTTGATAAGAATCCAACTGTGGAGTGGTACGGATATGAAGCAAGCGAAAATGTTGGTTTTCACATTTCAGAAGGCGGTCTTCCGTCTATATTCCTGATGTATGGGACAACAGTTTTCGGTCAACCGCACATTGACCCTGATAAAGAACTTCACGATGCTATTTATGGTACGAAAATCAAAAAGGAAGTACACAAAATTCAGCGTGAAGTCATGGAAAAAGCGATAGAAAGGGCAATGAAGAAATGAAAGATGTTTTGATTTCCCTTTTAGAATCACTGAGTTATCCGGTATTCTTGCAGGGGAGCATTGATAACATTGATAGCTATCCGGATGACTTTTTCACGTTCTGGAACTATGAGAATCCGGAATCAGCATATTATGATAATCAGTCTAACCGTTGTGTTTATGGATTTTATGTCTACTTTTACTCTGTAAACCCCATCAGAGTGGAGCAGGTTACAGAACAGGCACGGCAGTTACTAAAAAGAAACGGCTGGAAAACAAATGGAAAGCCTATTGATATTCCTGTTGACAGCCCAACGCATACAGGAGCTTTTTTCGAAGCTCGCTATACCAATTACTATCAAAAGGAGAGTGTAACAAATGGCTGACACACAAGTACACAGTAATGTTGTAGAATTCAGAGGGTGCGAAAATCTTGTTTATGCCGAAGTCACCGACGACAGAAGCTCAAGTTACGAAACAGGAATTGTCAAGTCACTTGCACCAGTGGCACAAATTCAAAAGAATGTGGAAACTTCTACCGCTAAAAAATGGTATGATAACAAAGCAATGATTACCATTCGCTCGGAAGGTTCAGATGAAGTAACACTTGTTGTTCCTGCTCTGGATTTGGCAACTCTTGCAAACTTGACAGGAAAAAAAGTTGACGGTACTACAGGAGCGTTTCTTGATACCCCGTCCAAGCCCAAATTGTTTGCAATTGGCTATAAGATTCTCCTGACAGACGGCACATATCGCTACGTCTGGAGACTCAAAGGCAGTTTCAGTATCCCCGACGAAGAAGCAAATCAGGATGATGACGGTACAGACAGCAATAACCAATCTTTGACATTTTCCGGAGACTTTACTATTCACAAGTTTGAGCATGGTGGAGAAGCTGTTAAGTCAGTTGTTATTGATGAGCGTGACGATAAGTGCGACCTGTCCACATTTTTCTCGAAAGTCCAGACACCTGATACCATTAGTGAACTGGTAAAACAGGGCTAATACAATCAAAGAGGGGCATTTCGTCCCTCTTTTTTCAAATGAGGTGATAACATGGAATTGAAATTGCACATTTATAAAGGTAAGGAAATCGTCAAGACCTATAAAACGGAGACTGTTGACTTGATGTATGGCACAGTAGAGGACATTCTCAACGTGTTGGAGCTGGATAAAATCAAGACAGGTGACAATCTGGAGATTGCTGCTTGTATCATGAAGGCATCCGGACAGTTAAAGCCATTCCTAAAAGACTTGTTTGATGGTGTAACAGATGATGAAATTCGAAACACAAGAATCAAGAATCTGATTGATATTTTCAGAAACTTGTATCAGTATGCAGTCTCAGAAATGAATCTTATCAGTGAAAAAAACTAAATCCAGAGGGGCAGTCCTCTGATACGGATTTGTACGACCTCCTCTTTGAGATAAATATCAATCTTTGCGACCGTTTTCCATCTTTAGACCCTTTTCGGGTACGTTCTCAACGTTTTCATGATGTGATGCTCATATTTTTGCGATTGACAGAGCAAATACAACGTGAAAAGTACGGAAAACAGGCGAAGAAGACCAAAAGCGGAAAAATTCTCCGTCTGGCTCAAAATGATGACTGGTACTAATGGGGTGTAAGAATGGCAAATAACACGGATAACTACACAAGCAAATTTCGGGTTGACATCAGCGACCTAAAGAAGGGTATCGCAGAAGCTAATAACATCATCAAGAAAGCAAATGCAGAATTTAGGAATGCAACTGCTGGAACAGATGATTGGAGCAAGTCTGCTGATGGACTGTCTGCAAAAATCCAACAGCAACAGTCCATTGTTGAGGCAGAAAAGAAAAAGCTTGCACTCCTGAAAGAAGAACTTGCACGATTGGAACAAAATCAGGAGCAGGGGAAAAGCATCATTGCAGAACTGACAGTCAAGCACCAACAAGCCGTTGAAATGTATGGCAAAGAGAGCGAAGAAGCCAAAAAGTACGCTAAACAGCTCACAGATGCAGAATCTGCACAAGAACGGAATGCAACTGCTGCTGAACAGCTCAGATTGAGGATTATCAATCAGGATACGGCTGTCAAAAATGCAGAATCACGGGTCAGCCGTTATGAATCTGCTTTATCAGACCTGCAAAGTCAGACAGGCTCATTGAATGAAATTGTCAAGAAACAACAATCAGAGCTTGACAGTCTCAAACAAAAGTATGTTGATGTTTCTACGGCACAGGGCAAGGACAGCAATGAAGCAAAAGCCTTAGCTCAACAGATTGAAAGCCTTTCCAGCGAACTCAAAGACAACAAAAGTAAACTGGAGGATGCTAGAAAGTCTGCTGATGAGCTGGATAAAAGCATTGATAATCTTGATGAACAGTCAGGTACATTGACTGATACCGTCAAGAAACAACAATCAGAACTTGACGAACTGAAACAAAAGTATATCAATGTTGCATCCTCTCAGGGAAAAGACAGCGAAGAAGCCAAAGAACTAGCTGGGCAAATCCAAAGTTTATCTGGAGAACTCCGTGAAAATCGTGATAAGCTTTCCGATGCGGAACAAGCAGCCGATATTCTTGATGATAGTCTTGAAGATGTTGGAGACAGTGCCAACGAAACAACAACCGGCGGTCTGAATGCCTTTGCTGTCGCTTTGGGGAATTTGGCAAGCAATGTGATTTCTGGGTTAATTGATAAACTGAAAGAACTCATCAAACAGACAGGTCAAGTTGGTATGTCATTTGACAGCTCCATTTCTCAGGTAGCAAGTACCTTTGGTTACACCGTTGACGAATTGGCAGATAGCACCTCTGAAATGTCAAAGAATATGGATGCTTTGAAAGATTTCAGTAAAGAAATCGGCGCAAATACGAAATTCAGCATGACACAAGCGGCAGAAGGTATGAATTTTGCTGCTATGGCTGGATGGAAAGCAGAAGAAATCCTTGAAGGTTATCAAGGCATTGTTGATTTAGCAGCATCATCCAATGAAGATTTGGCAACTACCGCCGATATTGTAACAGATGGTTTGACAGCTATGGGTTATGGAGCTGAAGATGCCAGCCACTTTGCAGATGTTATGGCAAAAACGGCATCTAATGCAAATACCAACGTTACCATTATGGGCGAATCTTTAAAGTATGCAGGAACAACAGCCGGACTTTTCGGGGAAGAAGCAGACGGAACGAACCGAAAGATTGAGAATCTTGCTCTTGGTCTTGGATTGATGGCGAACAGTGGTATCAAGGGAAGTCAAGCCGGTAATAACTTGAAAAATGCCCTTGTAAATTTGATAAAACCCACCAATGCACAAGCTATCGCTATGGAAAAATTGGGACTTGCAACCACTGAAATGCAAAAAGTCCTTGACCCCGAAGAAATCGAAAAAGCTGAAAAAGCATTGAACAAAGCGAGTGAAGCCTTACAAAATTCCGCAACCAATGTCAGCAATAAGATATTGGATGCGGAAAACAAACAGATTGCTTATAATAACGCTGTTGCCAAATACGGAGAAAGTTCTTCGCAGGCACAACAGGCATTGAACAATCTGGAAAAAGAACAAAATAAACTTGCTGATGCTCAAAGCAAGTATGCTGAATTGCAGAACGATTTGACAAACGCTCAAAATGCCTTAACAATCGCTCAAGAAGGAACTTATGAAGCTGTTGCAACGGGCGAAACAGCCTTTGCTAATGCAGATGGTAGCCTAAAATCATTGAAAGAAATCTATGATGCACTTCGCTCCTCTATGAGTACTGTCGGCGATGCCATCAAGAAAAATAACATTGACCTTGCTGATAGTGAAGGCAATGCAAGAGACCTTGATGACATCTTAAATGACTTGAGCGACACAGAAGCAAATCTCACAGAAGTAGAACAGCTCAAAAACGCTGCTATCGTTTTCGGAAAACAGAATATGGCTGGTATGCTTGCTATCATCAACGCAAGTGAAGAAGATTATAACAGCCTTGCAGATGCAATTTATAACTCTGAGGGTGCTGCTGCTAAGGCAGCGGAAACGATGCAGGACAATCTCGGCGGTGATTTGACTACCATCAAATCAAAAATTGAAGCCTTTGAGTATGCCTTGTACGAAAAATTTGAACCAACACTTCGAAAAATTGCTGATACTATTATGACTTTGCTCACAAATGCCATTACTAAAACAGACGAATTACAGCCAACATTTGATAAAATCGCTAGTGGATTTGAAACTGCTTTCAATTGGATTGTGGAACATGGAGCTGAAATTATTAGCACCTTATCTGGAATTGTTGCTGGAATTGTCGCATTTAAAGCGGTAACTGCTGTTCAAAAGGCAATTGACGTATTTAAAGCGTTTTTCGCTGTTATTGCAAATGAAGGAATAAAAGCAGCACTATTGACAGTATTCACAAATCCAATTGGTTTAGCGATTGCGGCAATCGCTGGACTGGTAACAGCATTTATAGTTCTCTGGCAGAGGTCGGAGAAGTTCCGTAACTTCTGGATAGGCTTGTGGAACTCTATTCAGGAAACGTGTTTCAAATTCTTTGATGCTTTCGTAGCAGGGTGGAACGGCTTAAAATCGTTCTTATCTGATGTTTGGGACTCCATTCAGGAAACTGTCTACAGCTATCTTGACGGCATCATCAACGCTTGGAGTGGACTAAAAAGTTTCTTTGTCGGTCTTTGGGACTCCATTCAGGAGACTGTCTACAGCTATCTTGATGGTATCATCAACGCTTGGAATGGACTAAAAAGTTTATTTGTTGGTCTTTGGAAGTCCATTCAAGAGACGGTACAAAACGGAATTGAAAGGGTTATCACATTCTTTTCTGGTTTATGGAAAGGAATTCAGAATATTTTCAAGGGTGTCTCTGAATGGTTTAACCAGAATGTATTTGCTCCCATCATTGACTTCTTCCAGCCCGTTATCACTTTCTTTGCAGAAGCGTTTGCAATCATCAATGAACTTTCTGAAGGAGTTGTCAAGCTTATACAAGCAGTTTGGGGCATTGTTTCCACATGGTTCAGCATAACAGTTATCGAACCTCTGAAAGCTGCCTTTGTAACCTTCTGGAGCAATCTAAAGCAAACGGCATCTGACACATCGGAAGGTATCAAGACTATTTGGAAGAGTGTCAATGTTTGGTTTAGTACAACAGTCATTGAACCACTGAAAACAGCCTTTGTGACTTTCTGGGAAAATCTGAAAAAGGTTGCATCTGACACATTGGAAGGTATCAAGACTATTTGGAAGAGTGTCAATGTCTGGTTTACAACAACGGTCATTGAACCTCTGAAATCAGCCTTTATTACTTTTTGGGACAACTTAAAACAAAAAGCATCTGACACATGGGAAGGTATCAAAAACATCTGGACGATAGTTCAAGTCTGGTTTACAACAACAGTCATTGACCCTGTGAAAAATGCATTTTCCAACGCATGGGATAGCCTGAAAAGGGGTGCATCTGATGCATGGGAAGGCATCAAGTCCGTATTTTCTCATGTTGCTGACTGGTTTGAGAACACCTTCTCCAGAGCATGGCAGAAAGTCAAAGATGTATTTTCCGCAGGTGGCAAGGTGTTTGATGGCATCAAAGACGGTATTTTCAACGCCTTCAAAGCCGTTGTGAACACGCTCATCAGAGGTATCAACACCATCATAGCGATTCCTTTCAATGCTATCAATAACGCATTGGACACCATTGCAAACATTCAGATTCTTGATTTTAAGCCATTTGAAGGGCTGATTTCACGTTTTACAGTACCAGAAATTCCACAATTGGCAAAGGGCGGTATTGTCAATCGTCCAACTTTGGCGGAAATCGGTGAAGATGGAACAGAAGCTGTCATCCCATTGGAGCGAAATAAAGCAGGACTGAAAATGCTTGCCAGAATGTTGGCAGAAGAAATACAGTTGCAAACAGTAGCTATCGCTCCATCTGGAGGAACAGTCAACAACTACACGTTCAATCAGACTAACAACAGTCCGAAAGCCCTTTCTCGTTGGGAACTCCACCGCCAAGCTGAAAATATGCTTCGTATGACAAAGAAGGTGTAGAATGTTCACATTAAAAATTGAAAATATGTATGGTCAGACCTTCGAACTCACACACAACACATCAAACTACAAAGTTGTTGGGGTCAGCGGTCTGACCTACCCAACATCCAATATCAACACCAGTGAGGGAATTACGGACGGAGCGTATTACAATTCACAACGCTTGCAAATGCGAAACATTGTGATTGATATTATGCTTGATGGCGATATTGAAGCCAATCGACAGCAACTTTATAAGATTTTTCCTATCAAGTCAAAATGTACAGTCTACTTCCGAAACGAGAATCGGAATGTGAAAATTGATGGATGGATTGAAATTGTCGGCGGAGATTTGTTCAGCCAACAAGAACAAATGCAAATATCAATCATTTGTACTCATCCCTATTTTGAGGGGCTGGAAACTATTCAAACGGAGCTGACAAGGGTCATGAAACTGTTTGAATTTCCGTTCTCGATACAAACTCCGATTCCAATTTCTGAAATCCGGACATTGCCATTTTGCACGATTATCAATGGTGGTGACATGAAATGTGGCTGTATTCTGGAAATTTCCATTCTTGGAGATGTCAAAGGACTAAGAATTTATAACACGACCACACAAGAGATGTTTGGAATCGATTATGATTTTCAGGCAGGTGACATCATCATGATTGACACGACAACAGGAAACAAAAAATGCATCGTTAAGAGAAATAATGTCGAAATCAACCTACTTTTCTATCGTGCTGTTGGGTCAAAATGGTTTCAGTTGGTATCTGGTGCGAATGATTTTACCTTTAGAGTATCAGAAGGACAAGAGTTCGTCAAAATCCTGTTCACAGTAGTTGAACGTTTTGGAGGTGTTTGATACCGTGAACATTTATGTGTGGAAATACACCAAAGCACAGGGCTTTCAAACCGTCACTCTGATTGACTATGCGATTTCTGTTATCTGGATTAGGCGGTATCAAGAAACAGGCGAATTTGAGCTGTATCTTCCTGCAACAGCAGAACTATTCAGTTTGTTTCTGGATGATTTGACCTTCTTGACAAAAGAAGATGAAATTGAAACAGCTATGAAAGTGGAATCTGTACAGTTGACAACTGACCCCGAAGAAGGGGACAGGCTCATTGTTTCCGGAAGGTCTGCGGAATGCATTCTCAGCCAAAGGATTGTTACCAATCGGAATATCTACGATGAAATTCGTGCTGACTCCGTGATATTCCGATTGATTTACAACAATGCAATCCCTCACGCACAACTGATAGAATCAAGGGGAATCCCTGAAATGGCAAACGGTACAATTATAGATGGCTTTGAAGAAACTGTTTCGGGCTCATTTTATATGGAAAATTTGCTTGACAGTGTCTGGAGTATCTGCAAGACTGGGCATATCGGATTCAGAACCATTTTTACAGGTTCAGGGTTTATCAATCAGCCCTATGCAGGAGCTGACCGGACACAAAAAGTCATTTTTTCTTCTGAGTTCGAAAATTTAGGCAACACAGAATACTTATATGATATGACCAATTACTTTAATTCTGTTACAGAGACAGCAAAAAAAGAAGACTGGATTTGTGAAGCAACTGTCACGGACAACAGCGAAGGAATGCTTTTAATAGAGCATCACGTTGAATCTGAAAATCTTGATACAAGCGAAATGACAGCTGACGACTTGAGAACGGAGCTGAATCGAAGAGCCAAAAATAATTTGTATCAATCCAAAGTCAAGCAAGAATTTTCGGGAGAAATTGTCAACACTGAAATGTACCGATACGGCATTGATTACAATCTTGGCGACAAAGTGAGCATTGTTAATGGGTACGGAATCGAGGGAACGGCAATTGTAACCGAAATCACAGAAACAGAGGATGCATCTGGTTACAGGCTCATCCCCACATTTTCAGATTGGAAGGTGATAACATGAGCGTAACATTCGGATTTTTTGATAGCGTTGATGGTGATAGGAAATATTCAGCAGATGATTTCACCAGATTTCTCGGCAACTTAATTTCAGATGGTGTGATTGCAAGTCCTTCCAACGGCTTACAGGTACAGGCAACAGAGGGAATGATGGTCAAGGTCACAGCCGGATGGGCTTATATTCAAGGACATTATGTTCACAATGACACGGATTTATACTTGACTTTGGACGAACCAGACATCGTGCAATATCGGGCAGACAGAATTGTACTCCGTTTCGACAGAATCAACCGAAAAATTGATATTGCTGTCAAAAACGGTACTGTTAGCGAATATCAAAGTGTTGTACCAACATTACAGCGTGATGAGAACATTTGGGAGCTGTCTCTTGCGTGGATTTGGACAGGTGCAGGCATGGAAGCAGTCGAACAACAGCACATCCATGACGAACGAGGACAGACGGATGTTTGTGGCTGGGTCACAGGTCTGATACAACAGATTGACACAACAAACCTCTTTGCACAGTATGATAACGCTTTCTGGACTTGGTTCAACGGCATCAAAAGGGACTATGACAGTACCTATGTCTGCAATGGAGTTGATGACAATGTACAGCTTCCCTTGTTCATCCAGCAAGTTCAACAGAGGCGACCGAACATCAATACAATTGCAATTATGGGGACATTTGGTATTGATGATACCACGGAAGACACAGGTAGTTACAGCACCATTGTCAGCTTGTGGATTGATAACAGCGAAAATAAGCCTATCACTTTGGATTTTTCCAGATGTGACGAAATCCAGTTCACAAAATCAAATGATTTTGCATTGTTTCAGAACTGCATCATCAAAAACTTGAAACTTGCCGTCAACTGCGAACTGGATAGGGGAGAATCCGGCTACTTGAATACTTGCATCCAGACTGAAAAGGTAACACTTGAAAACTGCTCCATCAGCGGAACACTCACAGGCGAAATCAGGCTGTTTTATCAGGTTGTCAGAATGCTTGATGAAACAGACTGCTGTAAAAACTGCAATGTTGATATAGCATTTGCGGATAATCAGATTGTTGGCATCTTCACCTCAGGAAAAAATCACATTGAAGATACCAATATCAAAGTCGCTGGAAAATCGGCAACCGGAATTTATGTTGTCTCTAGTTACCTTTCAAACTGCATTGTTTCCGCACTTGCCGACGAAAATGGGGAAGGCATCAGCATTTCTAGTGACTGTTTCGCTAGTAACTGCGACATCACAGGCTACACCAAAAACACCGCTGACTATCATGGTTGTGGCATCTACAGCAGCGGAGCGGTGAAAGTCTATCTAAATGGCATCCGGAGCGTAGCAAGTTCACCTACCTTATATTCTTGTACCAATTCCATGCGATTGGCTGACGGAAGCACAGGATTCTATACAGGCATTTTCAGCCCGTCAATTTATGCTCCTGATACAGTCGCTACCAATCAGCCCACCAGAATCTTGACACAGGCTCAGTATGATGCAATAACTCCAATCACTGGTGTGATTTACGCGGTTGAGGGGTGATAAAATGCTGTTAAATCAAACGGACGATATCAAAAACGGAGACAAAGACATTAGGTTTGTCTACTACAACACGGGCATTATCTGGGAAAGGTCAGCAGGCGAAACCGGAGAAATGACAGATACTCCTCCAGTGACATTTACTGGTCGTGCAGGAAAACTTGTTGACTATAAGATATGGGGCAATGAAGGCGGAGTGGGTGTACTGGATGGTACAGACTATGTTATTCCGATTACTGTGACAAAAGCACAAAGCCAGAATCAAGTTAATATCAATATTGGTGACACTCCACTGAATTCGGATGAATATGTAAGTTATCAGGAACAGAAAATTTATCGTTATGCTAACGAGCCATTTGATTTGGTAATTGATGATACTCATGTCTTTTATGGTGTGACTATCGCCGTTTCTGCCTCTGACGGAACACTCACAGCAACAGGAACTTGCAAGTATGACACATGCATGACCATCTGCAACGGTATCACTTATCTTGGGGCAAACATCAATACTGTATCCATTCAGACTGCACACGCATTTGCAGTGGAAAATGGAAAGACTTACAAATTTTCCTGCCCCAATTCAGCTGGAGGTGGAGCTAGTGGCAAAGTACAGCTTCTGATAGGGAAAAGCACAGCGAGCATCAGGAATTCTTCAAATAGGGCTATCCTTGTACAGGATGGTGAAAGCTTTACTCCATCAAATAGCGAAACGTACTGTATGCCTGTTTTCTATGAACTACTAGACCAAGTTTATAGTGGAAGCACAATGCCTAGTTTATCTAGTGTTGACTCAGTATCAGCTCAGCTTCCTGCGATTTCGGTTTTCAACGGAACAAGTACACTTTCGGTCGACACAACTGTTCAGCCTGAAAAAATGTATATTAAGTACCAGAAACAAGGATGATGATAAAATGCAATATATCATTATGTTACTGCTTGTCATAGGCTTGGCAAGGTTTTCCGTACATCAAAAATTCTGGGGTTGCGCCACCTTATCAGAGAGGTTTTTCCGACTTGTATCTTGGGAGGATGCCTGTTAAGCGTGCGTATCTTGGGAGGAGGCTTGTCAATCGGGTGTATCGTGGGAAAGTGCTTGTATTCGAAAAGGGGTGATTTTATGGAGTTGGATGAGTTTGTAAAATGGCTGTCGGCTGAATTTTTCGCCTTGGCTGGATTTTTTTGGGGCGGTATGGACGGGCTTCTGACTGCGCTCTTGGTGTTCATGGTGCTGGATTACGTTTCGGGGGTCATCATCGCTTACAAAGAAAAACGGCTTTCCTCGGAGGTGGGCTTCTGGGGACTTGTCAAAAAATGTATGATTCTGGCTCTGGTGACAGTGGGGCATTTCCTCGATTTGCACGTCATGGGGGGCGGTTCGTCTATGTTCCGTTCCGGTGTGGTGGGGTTCTTCCTCGCCAATGAGGGCTTGTCAATCTTGGAAAATGCCGGAAAATTGGGCGTTCCATTGCCTGACTTTCTCAAAAAAGCATTGGAGCAGTTGAAAAATGGGGACAAATCCCTCTGAAAGGAGTAAATTATTATGGGGTTCGAAATGAAAATTAGAGATTCCAGAACGGACGGCGACAAACTCAAACAATTTGTCGATATCTGGGCGGATTCTGCAAGCGATATTCCTACTGCAAAAACTGACTGGGTTGCTGGGTCAATCGCATTTGCTATTGATACAGGGGT
>Ga0326511_10001865_pt1 | contig 17323 bp, 25 predicted proteins | sample 0_2496_0518_D_FD_203701 | JGI IMG/M metagenome (GOLD analysis project Ga0326511, IMG submission 203701) | Bovine rumen microbial communities from UC Davis, California, United States - 0_2496_0518 | ecosystem: Host-associated > Mammals > Digestive system > Stomach > Rumen | place: USA...
CGCTGGCAATATGCACAAATGGTGTACCATATCTTTGTGTAATATTACATATTTACAAATGGGGTTATATGGTATATACTATAGTTACAAGGTAAGGAAAACAAGATACGAAAGAGAGGTACCAGGTTATGACTATTGATGTAAAATGTTTTGGTAAAATCACAGCAAGTAAAAGCGTATTAAATTCTATTTCGGTATTATTCAAAGAAGCCGCCGAATTAAGAGAGTTAAAGGGCGACGAGTTCGAAACGGCAAAATTTTACGAGGAAATGTCACACCAAATATTTGAAGAATTAGACAAAACAGGCTTATATGATAAGTACAGATAAGCAATCGTGGCTAGTGCTAAAGGCTGGTGCAATTCCAGCCACACGATATAACCCTAAAGGGTTAAAATAAAATAGAATAGTGAGGTGTAAATTATGAGAGAATTCAAAGCAAGTACAAAAGCAGGACAAAGGATAATAGCAAGGTATCTATATTTAGAGGGACGCACCTTAAGCGATTTGTATAGTACGTGGTCTAGTGCAAAACAAAATGCATACGATTGGTGTTTTGAACAGTTTAGAAAACAAGAAAATTCAGAAGATTTTAGGGTTGGTAGTGCCAACACATTTGGGTTTAGTGCTGGATGGTCGGTATATGATGAAAACGGCAATCTCAAAGAAGTTAGACTTGAAACGAAAGACAACTCATATAAAGTGCTAATGGATATGTAAAAACAAATCGTGGCTAGTGCTAAAAGGCTGGTGCAATTCCAGCCACACGATATAACCCTAAAGGGTTACAACAACAAACAGGAAAGAGAGGTATAAACAATGAAAAAATACTATGTAATAGCGACTAGATGGAGTGACGAAACTAAATCACAAATTAGAACAATAGTCGGTGAATTTGATGAGTGGATGTTAGCGAAATTGTTTTGTGATGCATATAGTGCTGAATTTATGACAGAAGCACACATTGTTGAGGTAAGGGGGTGAGTATATGAGTATCAATTATAGGGGCGAGGAAATTCCAGTAGTAGACATTTACAAGTTACAATGTGCTAGTTATTATGGTCAAACTGTTGTAGCGTTGAACAGTACAAGGAGAGTGTATAAGGCTACATTTGAACTATGGAAAACTAATCAGGGCATAGTCGCAACATTGGAAAAAATAAACAATTTCGATTGGTAAAATCGCAATTCTTTGTTAACATTTTACAACGTATATATGATACTATATATACAAGTTAAGAGAACACACCAAAACAAAATAAGCGTTGAGGGTCAAGCCTGTATGATGTGCAACTCATCACAACGCTTTGGGTTAAGCCATAACCCAGCGAAACAAAGAAAAAATTGCATAGATGTTTCACGCGAAACATCGGAAAGGAAAAGGTGAAAATTATGGCAAGAAAGAGAATGGTAACAAGAGGTATCAAGAGTACAACAGTTGATTTAATGGTTGTTAACATCAACAATGCAGAGGTTGAGAATGTTCGTGTTGAACTTGCTACTACATTCAAGGACGAAGCAAAGATTATTCCATTCATTGAGAAGAACAACATTCTCGAAAATGGATACAAGGCAGTGCAAGTGCTTCAGACAGAGGAAGTTGAACAGTTGTACGGAATGTTAGAACAGGACTTTTTAAGAATGGCACACAAGTTAGACGATAATAGGAAGATTATCGAAGAAGTCGAAGAAGCGTAAAAAAAGATTGTCGGTGTGGGTGTGCATTATCCAGCACACCTTTACACCACACAAACAAAGAAAGGTTAAAAAAAGGTGAACATAATGGGTATAGCAAAACACAATAAAAAGACATTATCTGATGAGTGGGGTATTGATACAACCAATTTTGAGTACAAGAAATCAGCAGAACTTGAAATGGGAAAGGTTTACACAATGCGTGGCTTATTCATCAGCAAGGACAATGGTTATGGTGAGGGTCTAGTTATTATATTAGACGATTGCTTTGTAAATGCTTCACAGAGTTATGTTGAAGAAGCAAAAGATATTTTAGCAGACGAAGAAGCCGTTGAACAGATTAAGAATGGTAAGGCAGGTGTCAAGTTCCACAAGTTCTATTCTACAAAGTATCGCAAGGATGGTTATGGTTTAGAGTTCATAGAACTAGATTAGGAACAATTTATAACAGGGTAAGGGGTGACATTATTAGTCACCCTTTTATTATAAATGTTTAACGTGAAACATAGAGAGGATAACAGAAATGGCAAAGAAGAAATTGACAAAAAATCAACGTGCCTATGAGTATCAAATAAAACGTATAACAAAGTTGTATGGTGGTGACATTGAAAAAGTTATGTCAATCATACCGCCAAAACAACAAAGAATATCAAAGAAAAGGTTGAAGTTATTAAGTTCAATAAAGACACCATATGTTGATGTGGGTGACACTGTTATTGATGTTATCACAGGAGAACTGATTGAGGAAGTTGGTGAGTACGAGCCACAACAATCACAACCAGCACAAGACGAAAGTGTGGGTAGTTTTAGCCACATTGTTTTGAATAATATTAGGTCAAAAATAGATAGTGAATGGGATAACTTTTATTATAAGCCTTATACTTTACACGTTCCAAACGCAAATTATTTTAGTGGATATTTAGAGGGATTAGTACAAGCATATAGTGAGGAAGAAATAGCGTCAGCGTTAGAGAAAATGGGTAGCGAAGCAATAACACTAGCAAGTGCAATTATATATGCTTCAAAACAGAACGAACTAGAACAAAGAGTTGACTCTTTTATAAATCAAGTATATCGTGAATTAGGTGAAGAATTTGATTCGGTTGAGAGTCAGTATTTGAGCAATCTAGCAGAAGCAAATTGGTTTAATTAGTGAGGTGATTATATGATAAAATTAACACAAAAAGAATGGGACGCATTGACAGAAATGATAGGTAACTATGAGGAAATAATATACAGGCAAGACAAAATCATTAACAAACAGGCAGAACTTATTCAGTACCAAAATAATTTGATACATAAACAAAACGTAAAAATATCGGTATTAAAAGATATGTTAATTGAAGAATAGAAAGGTGTATATTATGACAAATAATAGAATATTTGTTGGTGATTTTGAAACCACAGTTTACAAGGGACAGACATTTACAGAAGTTTGGGCAAGTGCTAGTGTTGAGTTAGGTACAGAGGACGTGCATATATTTCATAGTATAGACGAACAGTTTGAGTATTTCAAATCACTTAATTGTAATATAACAGTGTACTATCACAACTTAAAGTTTGACGGTAGTTTTTGGTTAGATTTTCTACTAAAGAAAGCAAAATATAAACAGGCAATAACACTAAAAGAAGATAATCTACTAGAAGCCTATTGGCACGAAGATAGTGAACTATCAGCAAAAGAATTTAAGTATAGTATATCTGATATGGGTCAATGGTATAGTATGACAATATGTATAGGAAGATATAAGATTAAGTTGTTAGACAGTTTGAAGTTGTTGCCATTTTCTGTCAGAGTTATAGGCAAAGCGTTCAACACAAAGCACCAAAAATTAGATATGGAATACGCTGGTTTTAGGTATGCTGGTTGTGAGATAACAGACGAAGAAAAAGAGTACATTGCTAATGATGTGCTAGTGGTAAAAGAAGCACTAGAAATTATGTACGAACAGGGTCACAATAAACTAACAATAGGTAGTTGTTGTTTAAGTGAGTTCAAAACACTAACAAGTCAATCAGATAAGTGCTTTGAGTATGATGAATTATTTCCAGACTTATTTGAACAAGAGTTAGACGTAAATAAGTACGATTATCTAAACGTGGATGCATACATAAGACGTTCATACAAAGGTGGATGGTGTTACGTTGTAAAAGGAAAAGAGAACAAACTTTATGGAAAAGGTACAACCGCAGATGTTAATTCCTTATACCCTAGTATGATGTCTAGTGAGAGTGGAAATAGATACCCTGTGGGTCTACCAACATTTTGGAAAGGAAACTATATCCCAAAGAAAGCACTAGCAAACGACAAGTATTTCTTTATCAGAGTTAGAACAAGGTTTTATATCAAGGATAATATGTTACCATTCATACAAATAAAAGGTAGTTGGTTATACGAGCCTAATGTTTGTTTAACAACATCAGATGTTTACGATAGAGATACAGGTGACTATTATAAGTTTTTAGACAAGGGAAATGAAGTAATAGATACTCGTGTAACATTAACATTAACAATGACAGACTATTATTTATTTAGAGAACACTATAACGTAGAAGATTTTGAGATATTAGACGGTTGTTATTTTACATCAATGATTGGTATATTTGACGAGTATATAGAGAAGTATAAGAAGATAAAAATTGAAAGCAAAGGTGCTATGAGAACACTCGCAAAGTTATTCTTAAATAATTTGTACGGTAAAATGGCAAGTAACACCAACAGTTCATTCAAGGTAGCGTACGAAGATAGTGAGGGTGATATACGTTTCCACACCATACCAGCGTTTGATAAGAAAGCAGGGTACATACCTATCGGTAGTGCTATCACATCTTATGCACGTAACTTTACAATACGTGCAGCACAAAAGAATTATTATGGTGTAGACAAGAGAGGTTTCATATATGCAGACACAGACAGCATACATTGTGACCTTGAACCTGAAGAAATTAAGGGTATTGAGGTACACGAAACTGATTTCTGTTGTTGGAAACTAGAAGCACAATGGGATGAAGCTATTTTTGCAAGACAAAAGACATACATTGAACACGTTACACACGAAGATTTACAAGAAATAGAACAACCATATTACAATATTAAATGTGCTGGTATGCCAAAGAGGTGTAAAGATTTATTACGCGACAGTATAGAGGGATATGATGAAGAACGTGCAGAAGAATACAACGAGGAAGAACTAGAGTTTGTGAAACAAAAGAGAGAACTAACAGACTTTAAGGTTGGGTTAAAAGTGCCAAGTAAGTTAATGCCAAAGAGAATTAGTGGTGGCATACTACTTGTTGAAACCACATACGAAATGAGGTGATGATATGGATATAGCAAAAGATTGTGAAAAGATATGTAATGATATATACAAGGAATTAACTAGAAACGCTGTGGGATATGATACCGTAATGCTGGTACTAGAAACTATCCGTAAACAATACCATTATTACGAAAGAAAATTAAACCGTGTAAAAACATCAGATATTGTATCTATTTGCATAGCGCGTGACGCTTCACATTGCGAACGTTGTATGTATCAAGGTGATTTGTGTAATTCATTTTGTATTGCAAAGGGTGTTATATATCCAAGAGATTATAAGAAAGAAGAGAGGTAAATATATGAACTATTATTTTCCATTTCTGTCAGGTTTATTCATATTAGTGTGTCTTATGTATTTAATAACATTGTTAACACAGTAAAAGCAAAAGAGTAGGTGCTGGAAACAACCAACATCTACTCTTTTTTATATCTTTAACTATTGCAACAACAAGGCGTAATGCAAACACGATAAACATTGTGGAGGTATTATTCCAACCTTGCACACCCACAATCGTTCAATGTTATTAACAATAGTAGATACCTAATATGATAAAAATTTTAGTATTGCATCTTTACATTCCAAGTTCTTAAATCTGAAACAACCACGTTCAAAGAAGTAACGCAAGTGTGATATAAATAAATCATTACTCTTTAACATAACGTAGTTAATATTATGGTCATCAGTTGTGACAGATATTTTATAAGGGAATGTTTTGTCAGGTTTTGTATCACAATAGACAATACCTAAATCGTCATACTGTCTAATACCATAGTCATTATCCATATATCTAATGGTAGCAAGATATTTGCTATTGTTTGATTGTGGCTTTTCTATAAATGCTTCACTATCATTTAAGTAAACGCATTCAGCACTATAAGATACATAACTATTGTTCTTAAATGCTCTATTAAAACCACTTGTCTTTTGTAATACACTTGCACTTTCATTGTAACCCTGTTCTAACACGAAACCATCACCACGTAAGAATTTAACTTCACTTGTTAGTCTATCACTTATGTTCATAGATGTATAGTATGGATTGATAATACTAACAGGGTTAGAAATCATATACACAGGAACTTCACGTATTTGTGAACCATCACCTCGTGCGATTGATGTGTGAATACTTATAAACTTTTGTACTTCTCTATCACAATAGTGATTTGTTTCACTCTGAAATTCATCAAAGATAATACGTTTAACATCACTAAACAAATGACTATATCTTTTTAATTGGTCGGCACTATTCAAACTAATAGCGTAACCACATTCTTCTTCATTCAAATACAACGTGTGATATATACCACTTGCTTTTCTTTTTGATACAAGTGTGTCACCCTCAAAGAACAAATTTCCTATATCTTTAAAGAACTTATCGGCACAATCATCAAGTTCATAGTTAAACCTATATAATAGTGCAAACTTCTCACCTTTTTTCTTGAATTGATTAACAGCAAGTCTATTAAAATAAGTAGTTTTTCCAGCACTTCTATTGCTAGTACACATATATATCTCAGGCTTTTTACCATTTAAGTCTGACATTGACAATAATTTTGTACCGTCATAGAATTTATTATCGCTCATTATTCTCACCACCTTTCTAATAATTAAATTTTTACTTAACTTTATTGTATCACATAATTGAAAAAATGTCGATAGTGTGGTATAATTAAATATCATAGGAAAGGAGATAAAAGTATTATGTGGCTAATAATTTGCACTTTAACATTTATGGTATTTGACTTTATTAGTGGTATAATCAAAGCACTGCATACAAAAGAATTTTGTTCTAGTGAAATGCGTAGAGGTTTGATTGCTAAAGGTGGATGTATAATGATAATGCTTTTAGGTTTTGCATTAGACTACACACAGGTATATCTAAATCTTGGTATAGAGATACCTATTGCAGAGGGTGTATGTGCATACCTTATCATTATGGAAACTTGTAGCATACTTGAGAATATAGGTACAATAGATAGTAAGTTAGTACCTAAATGGTTAAGTAAAAGAATGAAGAAATTATTAGAAAGTCAAGAGGATGAAGAATAATGGTTAAATTTGGAAGTGCTAGAATTTCAGAGAATGGTACTGTTGACGGTCGCAGAGGTGACCAAACACATAATGAATGTATGATACAAGATGGTTACATTCATAGAAACGGTTGGAGAGTGTTAAGAGCAAAGAAAGTAGAGGACGCAAACGCTATCGCTTTTCTTATGAAATGTGCTTGTCAATCTGATGTTGTTGGATATAGTCAACCAGACCGACTAGCAATATGGTGGCAAGGGTTACACGAAAACCTACCGACAAATGCTGATTGTTCTTCTCTAGTTGCTTGGATAGTTAATCAACTAAACGGTGTTAGTGTTAATGCTTTTAGCACTCACACAGAGGTACAAGAACTATTAGCAACAGGCAGATTTGCAGAAGTGAAATTTGTGTCACTTGATGAATTATATACAGGTGACATATTAGTAGACGGTAAATGTACTTCACATACTGTTGTAGTTACAGACGGAATGAGTAGAGATTGGGCTTGGTTTACGTTACCACAACCAACACTAAAGAGGGGTGATAAAGGTGAACAAGTTAGAAGATTACAAATTTACTTTAACGAGTATTGTAACGATGACCTCAAAGTTGACGGAGATTTTGGCTTCGATACTGAAAATTCTGTTTGCAAATTTCAAGGCTTTTGGGGTCTGGAAGTTGACGGTGTGTTTGGTAGTCATACTTTTGACGCTTGTGCCTTTGGAATGTTCTGCACAATGTACTGTTAGAGGTAAAATAATGGGTTGGAATTATGTCATAGGGCAAGAAGCAACATTAACAGAAGAACAGCATTTAGAAAACGCAATATTGTTCTATTGGTTTTTCAAACCTCGTGGATATTCAGACGCAAGTATATCAGGTATGCTTGGTAACATTGAACAAGAAGCGAGTACGATAAATCCCGGTTGTCAAGAACTAGGTGGTGACGGCTGGGGTCTAATCCAATGGACACCACATACAATATTGACTAATTGGGTTGCTATACACGGTTGGGATTGGTTTGATGGTAATGCACAATGCGAACTAATTGCAGAAGAAATAGAAAGTAATAGAAGTCCTTGGATACCAACATCACGTTATCCTTATAACGCTGACGAGTTCAAGGCTTTAGATAATCCTATTGAAGCAATGATGGCATATATGTATGAAAGAGAAAGACCTAACCCAGACTATGCTAACATCCCAAATAGAGAAAGGTGGGCAAATTATTGGTACGAGTATTTCACAGGAAGTCCTCCACCACCTCCTCCACCAGACCCACCTGTACCACCTACACCTACCAAAAGTAAAATGAAGTGGATATATTATCTTAAACCATTTTACAAACGTTAGTACAAGAAAGGAGAATAATATGGCTGTACTAAGTAAAGAAGATTTTATGAAACGTGTTCAAGAACGTATCGGTGAGGACAGTTCTGATGAAGCGTTAAGTTTTGTCGAGGATATGTCAGACACATATAACGATATGGAAACTAGAACAACAGGTGTTAATGAAGAAGAATGGCAGAAGAAACTTGATGATTTAGACGCTAGTTGGCGTGATAAATATAAAGCACGTTTCTTTGAGGGTCAGACAACACCACAAGAAGTAAAAGACGAGCAAACCGAAGATGTAAAGGATGACGGAGAAAGCGTCACATTTGAAGATTTATTTGAAGAAAGAGAGGGATAAAATTATGCCAGTAAAACCAAAAATTAAAACATTAACAAATTCGTCTGTTGATATTCTTAATGCTATTAGGAATAGTGCAACAAACAACTATAAGAATTATGTACCTATTGCAACACCAGACGCAGATAGTGTACGAACAATCGGTGCTATTATTATGGATAACCCACAGTTACAGAATGAGTTCTTAAATGCACTTGTTAACCGTATCGGTAGGGTCATTGTTACATCAAAAGTATATGACAACCCTTGGGCTATGTTCAAGAAAGGTTTATTAGAGTTTGGTGAAACTATTGAAGAAATTTTTGTTAACATTGCGAAGCCTTATCAGTTCGACCCAGAGCACGCTGTTGGTAATCAGTTTAAGCGTGAAATTCCAGACGTACGTTCAGCGTTCCACGTTATGAATTATCAGAAGTATTATAAGGCAACAATTCAGAACGACCAATTAAGACAGGCGTTCTTATCTTGGCAAGGTATTTCAGACCTTATTGCAAAGATTGTTGACGCTATGTATACAGGTGCTAATTATGACGAGTTCTTAACAATGAAGTACCTACTTGCAGTACACCTATTAAACGGTGAATTATACCCACACGAAATTCCACAGGTTACAACAGAGAATATGAAGCCTATTATTTCAGAGGTTAAGGGTATTTCTAATAAGTTAGAGTTCTTATCAGATAAATATAATATTGCTGGTGTTATGAACCATTCACAAAAGACAGACCAGATTGTACTTGTAAATAGTAAATTTGACGCTGTTATGGATGTTGAGGTTCTTGCTAGTGCATTTAATATGGATAAGGCACAGTTTATGGGTCAGCGTGTACTAATTGATAGTTTTGGTGATTTAGACCAAGATAGACTAGCAATTCTATTTGACGGTGATGATACATACACACCATTAACAGACGAACAGTTAGAGGCTTTAGACGCAATTCCTTGTGTACTTATTGACAAAGATTATCTTATGATTTTTGACAACTTCCAAAACTTCACAGAGAAGTACAACGGTGAGGGTCTATATTGGAACTATTGGTATCACGTATGGAAAACATTCAGCGTTTCACCTTTTGCAAATGCTATTATGTTTATTCCTAGTACACCTAGCGTTACATCTATTACTATTACACCAAGCACAGCAACAGTAAGTGCAGGACAGACAATCTCATTGTCAGCAAATGTTGTTACAGAAAACTTTGCACCAAAGACAGTCCTGTGGTCTGTATCAGATGTTGAGGGTGTTACAATCAACGGTGCTGGTGTTGTTACAATCGGTGCTGATGTAGAAAGTGCAACCGAGATTACGGTTACAGCGACATCAGTATATAACAACACAGTTACAGCAACAGCAACATTAACAGTTGCATAATTAATTTTGCTACACCTTGCGTAATGTGGGGTGTAGCGTTTAATGAGGTAAGTTTATGTATATTGCACCAAACACAACAATAAAACTATATACCAATGTACCATTAGATAACAGTTATAAAAACACATTGTGGTTTAATAATGTTAGCGCACAGAATAATTATTTTCACGGTAATACAGGAATAATGAAAAAGGCGTACGCAGAAAACAGTTATCAAAGAGTACATAGAGAAAAAATCAGATTAAATGAGAGTGCAGACTTTTTATATAATTGCAACTATTTAGCGTTTCAAAACACAAACTTTGGTAACAAATGGTTTTATGCTTTTGTTTTATCTGTTGAATATGTCAACAACGCAGTTTGTGAAATTACATATGAAATTGATGTAATGCAAACATACTTATTTGATGTAACATTAAAAGAATGTTTTGTAGAAAGAGAACACGCCGCTGTTGACGGAATTGGGTTCAACATTGTACCAGAGCCAGTGGAATTGGGTGATATATGTTGTGCTGAAATGACACACACTGATTACTTTATGTCTTATTCAGTTTTAGTGTGCGACACAGTTAACTCATTGAGTGGTGGAAGTGGTGATGTCGGTGGTATGTATGACGGTTTATTTTCGGGCGCTGATTACGCACTATTCCCTATTGATACACAAGAAGAAGTTGAAGAACTAAAAGAATTTCTTAAATTGGCAAATGACCACCCCGATGTTATATTGTCATTAACAATGGTTCCAACAGGTTTTTCACAAGAAATAACACAATACACATTAGATAGAAAGTACGATAATATAGGTGGTTATGTACCAAAAAATAACAAACTATTTACATATCCATATAATTATTTAGTTATAGATTGTGGTAATAATTCAGCAGAATATAGATATGAATGGTTTAATCAATCTATTGATAATAAATGCAGATTTGGAATAAGAAGTGTTAAAACAGGTGACACTAAAATAGCAATAACACCTTTAGGATATAATGGTACAATGGGTTACAATTATACTGAAAAACTTGTTATGGATGGTTTTCCACAGTTAGCTTGGACATATGACACATACAGGGCTTGGTTAGCACAAGAAAGTAGTTCGTCTATTATGCAAGGTATCGCTAGTGCTGGTGCTGTTGTTGGTGGTATCGCAACAGGAAACCCTTTAATGTCTTTAGGTGGTATGGTCGGTGCTGGTAGTTTAATCGGAAAAACAAGCCAATTACAAGATAGACCTTATCAAGCAAGAGGTACAAATAGTGGTAGTTGGGATGTTGGAACTAGAACAAAAGATTTTTATTTTAAGCGTATGCAAATACAAGGTGGTTTTGCACATCTTATTGATGATTTCTTTACAAAGTATGGTTACGCTATGCAATATGTAAAAGTGCCTAGCAGAAACGTTAGAAAAGAATTCACATACACAAAGACAAGAGGATGTATTGCTGTCGGTCAATGTCCAGCAGACGATACAAAAAAGATATGTGATATTTATGACGCTGGTATTACATTTTGGAAAAACGCACAGAATGTTGGTAACTATTCAGTAGATAATGGTACACTATAAAGGAGAGAAAAATGCCTAGAAGAAAAAGAGATTTACAATTTTACGAAAGTGCATATATGAATAACAGAACATATTTGCAATATTATAACAGGCTAACAGAACTAGCAATTAGTATGTTTGAGTGGAAGAATTTACCAGACACTATTGACCCTAGATTTTTAGAGTTAGCATTGTTTGGTGATGGTATGGCTGTTTTCTTTGAGGACGAGGTTCTAGGATATTTATGCCTACAAACTATGATAGGTGGACAGTTAGATGTTTATAGGATACCTAAAGAAAGAACAGCATATGCAACCAATGGATATAACAAACGTTTAGACGAAAACAACAGCGTTATTATTTTCAATAATATGTTACACACTAACTCAATGTTAGATGTGGAAATGTTCAGCAAAAGGCTATATAATCTTGATAGAGCAATAGATGTTAATGCTAACGCACAAAAGACACCTATTCTCATTCAATGTGATGAAAATCAGAGAATGACTATGAAGAATTTATATATGCAATATGACGGTAATGAACCGTTCATATTTGGTACAAAGGCACTTGATGTTAACGGTCTAACCGTTCTAAAAACTGATGCACCATATGTGGCAGACAAATTGTATCAATTAAAAACTGAAATTTGGAACGAAGCCTTAACCTATTTAGGTATCAGCAATCTTAATTTGCAGAAGAAAGAAAGGCTTGTGTCAGACGAAGTTACACGTAATATGGGTGGTATAATCGCTAGTAGATATGGTAGGTTAAATGCTAGGCGACAAGCGTGTGAACAGATAAACGATATGTTTGGTCTAGATATTTCAGTAGATTATCGTGAAGATTATCGTGAAGTTGATGATGAAGATGTTTACACAGGTGATAGTGGTGACGGTAGCGTTGACAAAATGGTAATAGACACACGTACCAATTCTAAAATAAAATAGAAAGGGGTGTAGTAATGAGTAAATACACAACAGAGGTACGCTATATCTGTGAAGTAGCAAGTGGTTTAAGTGAAAGCAAAGGATATAAAAGTGTTGAGGAAATTATTGAAACAGCAAGACCCTCAATATTTGACTTTGATTATCCTATGTTTGACCCAGACTATAAACCAATTCTTGAACGTAAAATATTAAGACATTTTTACACTAGAGAAATAGGTGAAGAAACTGTTGGTTTGTGGAAACTAAGGTTGAACACAACACTCAACGAAATAATGCCGTACTACAATCAGTTGTACGAAAGTGAGTTAATTGAGTTTGACCCTATAACTACACACAACATTTCAACAGAGCATAGTCAAAGCACAAGCACTAGCGAAAGTCAATCAGAGAGTGCGTACGGTAGTGAGAGTTTATCAGCAACTAATTGGGATAAATTCAATGATACTCCACAGGGTAGTGTCGGTAATCTTGATGATGATACCTATATGACAAGTGCTAGAAAAGTAACAAACAATAACAATGCAACAAACAATTCTAATAATTTATCAGACAGATTGAACAACACATTAGACTATTATCTGCATAAAGTTATCGGTTATAGTGGTGTTAACCCTAACAAATTGCTAGACGATTACAGGAAAAATATGTTGAATATTGATATGATGATAATTAGAGATTTAGAAGATTTGTTTATGCAATTATGGTAAGAAAGGAGTACAATTCTTATGTATAAGAAAATACAAGGAATGAGAAGATATTTTTGTCACAAAGTTTTACCTTTAGTGTATGACGATAGCCTATCTTATTATGAAGTTCTTTGTAAATTAACGAACAAAATAAATGAGATTATTGAGTTAATCAATGGTCAAATTAGTAGTGAGTTAATGAAATGGATAAACGAGAAGTTGAATGATTTCTATTTGAATGTAACGTATGACGAAGAAAACGAAAGACTTAAACTTTATGTTGATACAAAGTTGTACGGTGGTGACGGACACGTTTATCTTGAAAACGAAGAAACTATTGAAATTACAGACGAGGGTGGTGATTGCTAATGGGTGATGTAAAGAATTTTAGATTTAAGACAAGTCAAGGTAATTATGACATTCCTGTTAAGGACACAACGGCAAGAGAAAGAATAGGTGACCTAGAACAATTACAGACACCACACAAAGATAATCTTGTTAATGCTATCAATGACCTAGAGGGTGGTGGCAGTGGTGGTACATCAAATTACAATGAGTTAAACAATAAGCCTAGTGTAAATGGTGTGACACTTGTTGGTAACAAAACCACAGAAGATTTAGGTGTTGAGATTATTACAGACTATGACGATTTAGAAAACAGACCTGTCGAAAGCGGTGACCTTGATATTGACGCTGTTGTTTATCCATTACCAGAAGATTTAACAGAATATGTAACCGAAAGTGAATTTACAGAAACGTTATCTAATTACACAAACACAACAGATTTAACAACACTATTAAACGCTAAACAAGACACATTAACTTTTGACAACGTACCAACTCAAAGTAGTAACAATCCTGTTAAAAGTGGTGGTGTATATTCAGCATTAAGTGACAAAGCAGACGCAAGTGATGTAGAAGATATTGAAGCATTGATACCTAGCACAGCCACAGTAAGCAATAAACTTGCTACAATGGATGATATAGGCGGTGTTATTGACGATACATCTACAAGCACAGATACAACTTGGTCTAGTAGTAAGATTAATAACGAGTTAAATGGAGAAAGTCAGACTGATATTAGTTTAACTTTTGGTGGACAAACAGCGCAAAGCACTATACACAGATATGGGAATACGTGTGAATTAAATTTATATTTTACAGATATTGATTTATCACAAGCAACACAAGCACAACAAATTATTACAATTTTGCCAAATGAATATAAGCCTAAATTTAATTCTAATAGAATAATTTTAGCACAGAGTACAACGAGTTCATATTTTGGTGCAACTACGACACCGTTAGATGTGAATATGCTTACAAGTGGAGAAATTATTATACTTATTAATACAACAAATAAAGGCAGTATTAAAAAAATTAACTGTTCTATAAGTTGGGTGATATAAACAAATGAAAGGAGTGGTTAAATGGGTCAACTAATGGGTGGTGATGAAGTAATTACCAAAACCAAATTGCAATCAAATTTGCACGCATTTTATAGAAAGATTAGACCGTACTTGAATGGTACAGGTGGTGGAGGCGGTGCGTTCTACTATGACGATTTGTATGAACGTCCTGTTGAAGCAGACGCAATTGATATGGATAGCGTAGTTAATCCACTACCGAGCGAGAGTGGTGGTTACGTTCAGAGAGGTGCTATGTCAATACTAGCATCTAGTAACTCAATAAACAATTTTTTAGATACAATAAGTACACCTGTAACGGTAGAAAGGGTATAATATTATGATTACAAAAAATTTTAGAAGTATGTTACAAATAATTACAGAGGGTGGCTCAAATAAAAGTAATGCTTTCAAAGACATTGATGGTACATTACAGAATGGTTATATTGGAAATATTGGTCAGTATTTTGTTTTTGCTAATGGTAGGAGAGAACTTTTAGTTGGTGTAAACGGCACACCACCTACAAAAGACGATTACACAATAGAAACCACAGGTTTAACAAAAATTTCATCAACAACAATTCCAAATAGCTCATCAAACGAACAAACCTACGAAGAAAACACACACGCTAGTTATACCTCAACAACATTTACAAATAACACACTAGAACCTATCACAATTAGAGAAGTTGGTTTAGTATGTAATGTTGGAAGTAATTCACCATATCATCGTTGTTTATTTGCAAGAGAGGTAATAGAACCTGTAACAATTCAACCAAACGAAACGTACACATTTACAATGAGATTTGAATAAGGTGGTGATACAATGGGATTAAGAGAAATTATAGGTGGTGATAAAATTATCACAAAAAATAGATTACAAGTAGAATTGCACAATTTTTATCTAAAAATTCTACCTTATCTAACAAGAATTATAACTTCTTTTACTAACCTATTAAACGGTGAAATAATTAGATATAATTCTGAAACTGAAATGTGGGAAAACAAGAAACTCTATGACCCACAATATACACAACTATATGCAGAGCAACCTGTAAATAATATGGTTACACTTTTTACTGATACAAGTGAAAGTGATATGAACACGTGGTTACAAAATATGTTACAGTATGATACTTTACTGTTTAGAGTTGTTGGACTAGAGTTTGCAACTGATATTATTAGTGGTTACAACGGTGCATATAACATTCATAATGACTTTGAACTAAACAAGGTTGATATGCAAAGACTAGCAAACCTTTTAGAGTTTAGCGGTGACGCATTGAGAAATGTTGTAGTACAAAGTGAAGTATTTACTAATACAAATGCTACGGTTGATACATTTGGTGCTATTAGGTTTGTAAACGTACAGAAGTGTTTATCTGAATTTGATGGACAGGCACTAGGTGACCATAGTTTAGTTAGCATTGCTTTAGCACCATTTACATCACAAACTGAAAGCGTAATGTTGTACGTATATGGTGTAAAATATTAAGAAAGGAGTGATGAAATTGTCACGCAGAAATATTAGAGAGGTTGAACTAGGAACCCGTGAAGTATTTAACATTAAAGACCAGTACGCACGGGACGAGATTGAAAGACTACACAAAGACAGAAAATGGTTCTACGTTGTTGATAGTTATGGTGTTGGTGGTGTTACCGACAATCCGTTCCCTAGTAGACTAAAGAACAACGGATTTATTGTTGATGAATTGAGCGTAGGTATGATGTCTTACGGTGGAAATGCTGTTAATGTAATTCCACAACTGACACAGAAATTAGGTTCAATGAGTGCAGATGCTATTAACTCAATAACAGATGTTGTTAGTACGCTAGGATTGAACGATACTTGGGACAACTATAACATTATTGCGTTACACGGAAAAGTAGAACAATTTATCAGCTTTGTACTTCAAAACTTTCCAAACGTTGAACGTATTCATTTAGCACCAATCGGTAATGAATTTGACAAAACGTCAGACGATACACAGAATCAACCTAATAGAATGAAGTTGGTACAACACGTTATCAAAAAATGTGTATCATATTCACCTAAGGTGTTGTTCGTGAATAACTCACAAATCGCTATGAATTGTCCTGCATACTTTATGTCAGATTGTGTACACCCAAATGACGAGGGTAGTACTATGTTGTATAACAACTTCTTGAACTATATGAGGTGCGGAGAGTTCCCTATTAACACGTACTCTTATTTGCACCCATTAGACCAATTTGGTTGGCGATATAGGGCTGAATACGTAGGCGATAGTTGTAGTGGAGAATTTCAATGGGATAGTGATGTAGTTCCTTTCCAAGTAGTAGGAACGTCGTACTTTGATTTGATTTTCTCTGGACAGGTTGAGTTACCAATTATGAAGAAGTTGCAGTTAAATCCTTCGATTATTTTGAGGAGTTCAGAAACGGGATTTACTAGGGGCACTGATGGACTAATTGGATTAACACCTGAAACACCTACACACGCACAAATGTTGTTATCTTGTCACGCTAACACAGGTGGCACTGAACCTGAAACATATGACCACGTTAGGTTCTATCAGAGTTTCTCCTATACAATTTAATATAGTTTGGCACGAGGGCAGGTACATTCCTGTCCTTGTTGCTTG
>Ga0326511_10001866_pt1 | contig 17316 bp, 24 predicted proteins | sample 0_2496_0518_D_FD_203701 | JGI IMG/M metagenome (GOLD analysis project Ga0326511, IMG submission 203701) | Bovine rumen microbial communities from UC Davis, California, United States - 0_2496_0518 | ecosystem: Host-associated > Mammals > Digestive system > Stomach > Rumen | place: USA...
GCTTCGAAAAATATGCAGGAGTTATTATATAACCCCCACCTAAAAGGAGATGAGATAATGGCAAAGAAAAAGATGGCAGATATTAAAGACTTAAGAAAAGTGTTTGAGGAAATAAATGATAATAAAAGTAAATTAGCTTTGTCATTATTAGATAAAGCTGAATTTTTAGAAGAAACATTAAAAATATTACAAACAAAAGTAAAATTAGAGGGAGTAGTAACTGAAATGTGTCAAGGCACTTATACTATAGACCGAGAAAATCCTGCATTAAAATCATACAATACAACTATTAAAAACTATTCCAATGTAATAAAACAATTAAATGATATGTTACCAACAGAGAACAAACCTCAAGATGATGGATTTGAAAGTTTTGGTGAGGAATAATGACATATATAGAGCAATATTATAAATACTTACTTAAAAATCCTGATAAAGCGAATCATAAAGTATTAGTAACATATAAAAAGCTAGTAGATGATTTAAAGAAGCCTCGAAAGGTTTCTTTTTTTAATGCGATAACAGAAGAACAAGAAACACATATTTTTGTGTTTGATGAGCGTAAAGGGAACTTACCTATAGAATTTATAGAAAGATTTTGCAGACATAGTAAAGGAAAATGGGCAGGACAAAAAATCAAGTTAGAATTATGGCAAAAAGCTTTTATTTCAGCATTATTTGGTTTTGTAGATCAGGAAACAAGAGTTAGAAAATATAAAAAAGGTGCATTATTCGTAGCAAGAAAAAATGGAAAATCAACAATAGATAGTGGTCTTGGAGATTTCATGCTTACAAAAGACGGAGAAGGAGGAGCAGAAGTATATTCTGTTGCTACTAAGAGAGACCAAGCAAAAGTTGTTTGGGAAGAAGCAAAAAGAATGATAAAAAAATCTCCAGCTTTAGCAAAAAGAGTAAGATGTCTAGTAGGTGGATTATACTATGATGCAACTGAGTCAGTATTTAAAGCTTTAGCAAGTGATAGCAACTCTCTTGATGGATTAAATACACATTTTGCTATAGCAGACGAAGTTCATGCGTGGAAAGATAAAAACTTATTAGATGTTATATATGACAGTATGAGTGCTAGAGAACAGCCAATGCTATTAGAAACTTCAACAATGGGAACAGTAAGAGAAAGTGTATTCGACAATGAATATGAATATTTTTCAGAAATTATTGCTGGATACGAAGGAAAAAGTAAAACAATAGATGAAACAGTATTGCCTATTATATATGAATTAGATAGTCCTGATGAATGGCAAGATGAAAAGAAATGGTATAAAGCAAATCCAGGTCTTGGAACAATAAAAAATATAAAAGATTTAAGAGATAAAGTAAATAGAGCTAAAAACAACCCTACTGAATTAACGAATTTACTTTGTAAAGATTTTAATATAAGACAAAATGACCAAGATAAGTGGATAACATTTGATATAGCTAATAATGAAGAAACATTTGATATAGATAATTTAATTGATAATTATGCAGTTGCAGGGGTTGACTTATCAAGCACAACAGATTTAACTTGTGCAACATTATTAATTGTTAAAAACAGTAAAAAATATGTATTACAACAGTATTTTATTGCTTCCGATAGATTAGAATTTAAAATTAAAGACGATAAAATTCCTTATGATAAATGGGAAAAAAGAGGCTTAGTTACAGTATGTGAAGGAGCTAAAGTAGATTATTCTAAAGTAACAGAATGGTTTATGAATATGAGGACTGAGTATGAAATAGCTCCATTATGGGTAGGTTATGACCCATGGAACTCAAATTATTGGGTAGATGAAATGAAAGAAAAAGGTTTTGAAATGATAGAAATTAGGCAAGGAGCAAAAACAATGTCTAATCCTATGAAACAACTAGAAGCAGATTTAATAGAAAAGAAAGTAAATTATAATAATAATCCAGTTCTTAAATGGTGCTTATGCAATACAGCAGTAAAAAGAGATGATAATGACAACATAAGACCAGTAAAAGGACAAAAACAAAGAGCAAGAATAGATGGCACAGTAAGTTTAATAATAGCTTATTGTGTTTTATTTGATAAAATGAATGATTATTTATCACTACAGGAGGAGTGAAATGGGAAGAGAAAGAAGAAGTTTATTTAAAACAATATTTGGCAAAAAAGAACAAACAGAAGTTACAAAAACACAATTACAAATGTTAAATGGGTATAATGCACAATTTACTACTTTAAAAGAAGGAACTTATGAAAGTAAGGTAGCTAGAGAATGTATTGATAGAATAGCAACACATTGTGCAAAATTATTACCAAAACATATACAAGATAGTAGTAATAATCACATTAAAGGAGAAATAAATTTTTTACTACAAAATCAACCAAATCCTTTAATGACTAAGTTCGATTTTATTTACAAAACTATATCTATGTTATATACAGATTCAAATGCATTTATATTTATTGCTAAAGACAAAGAAGGTTTTATAACAGGATTTTATCCGATTTTGGCATCAAATTATGAATTATTACAAGATACAACAGGCAATATATTTTTACAGTTTAAATTTGTGAATGGACAAACATATACATTACCTTATTTAGAATTAATACATCTAAGACTATTCTACAATAAACATGATATTTTTGGTACAGACAATAAAGCATTGAAAACAGATTTAGAAACAGCACATACAGCATCAGAAGGAATAAAAAACGCAATAAAAACAGCTAATAATTTAAAAGGAATTTTAAAATACACAAATGCTATGTTAAAAGACAAAGACATTAAAGCAAGTAAAGAAGCGTTTGTATCAGATTTCTTAAACTTAGAAAACGAAAGTGGTATTGCTGCAATAGATGCAAAAGCAGAATTTCAAGAAGTAAATATGAAACCAATTACATTAGATAAAGAGCAACTAGAACAAGTGAATTACAATATTTTTGATTATTTTGGAATATCCGAAAAAATAGTAAGAAATAATTTTAATTCAGTTGAATGGAATGCTTTTTTTGAAGGTGTAATAGAACCAAGAGCTATACAGATGAGTGATGCTTTCACAAATAAAATATTTAGTATAAAAGCAAGGAAAGATGGACACAAAATAGTATTTACTGCAAATAGATTGCAATATGCTAGTTTAGACCAAAGAATTAATTTAATAAAAATAGCAGGAAGTTATGGATTATTAACAAAAGATGATGGAAGAGAAATATTAGACATGTCGCCTTTAGGTGGTGAAGAAGGAAAGAAGATATTACAAAGTTTAAATAATATAGATTCAAGTATAGCAAATAATTATCAAGGAGGAAAGAAAAGTGGAGAAGAGGATTAAAGAAAATAGATATGTAGAATTAAGAGCAATAGAAAATAATGAAGATATGATTATTGAAGGGTATGCAGCAGTTTTTAATCAAGAAACTGATTTAGGTTGGTGCAAAGAAGTAATAGATAATAGAGCATTTAACGAATGTGATATGAAGGATTGTTGCTTAAATTATAATCATGGGCAAAGTAAAGCTGTAGCAAGAACAAGAAATAATTCATTAGAATTACTTGTAGATGCCGTTGGATTAAAAATAAGAGCAAAATTAATAGATACTACAGAAGGAATTGATTTATATAAATCTGTAAAAGCAGGATTGCTTGACAAGATGAGTTTTGCATTTACAGTAAAAGAAGATGAATGGGATTACGAAACAGATACTAGAAGAATAAAGAATATAGATAAACTATATGATGTATCAATTGTTGATATTCCAGCTTATGAAGGAACATCAGTATTTGCAAGAAGTAAAGAAGAATATGAAGAAGACAAAAAGAAATATGAAAAATTAAAATTAGAAAAGAAAAAAGCATTAGCATTATTAAGTTTATAATCTCGAACGAAGAGCGGTGGTAGAACTGCTTTTTTTAGTGCGGTAGAGCCTAATAGAGTGTTATAGAAGCGGTGGTAGAACTGCTGGGGGTTGTAATTGTGCAACCGAAAATTTTTAAAGGAGGAAAATTAAATGACTTTAGAAGAAAAACAAGAATTAATCAAATCTGCAACAACTGAAGAAGAATTAGAAGCAAGAATGAAACAAATTGAAGATGATAAAGAAGAAATTGTAGAAGATTCTAAAGAAGAAGTTACAGAAGAGGTTGAAGAAAAATCAGAAAAAATCAGTAAAGAAGAAGAAAGAAACTTAATTGCTGACACAGAAGATTTAGAAACAAGAAGTGTAAACACTTCAAAATTAACAAAAATAGGAGGAAATGAAAAAATGGAAAAGAAATTTACAACAGCAAGCCCAGAATATAGAAGTGCATGGGCTAAAAAATTAATGGGAGTTAAATTAGATGAAACTGAAGAAAGAGCTATTGGAGATGCAATAGGAACAACAGCTACTACTTTTGTAGAAGCAGATGCAAGCCATAATGGTATTAACAATTTAGGACTATTAATACCAGACTCTGTAAGATTAGATTGGTTAAAAATAGCTGAAAAAGCTTCTCCAATTTATAGAGATATTAGAAAATTAAATATTAATGGAAATGTTGATTTCCCTTACTTATTCGGAGCAGATGATGCTGAATGGTATGCTGAAACAACAACTACTAAAAATGAGGGACAAGAATATAAAAATATTAAATTAACAGGACATGAACTAGCAAAAGCTATAGAAATTACATGGAAAGCTGAAGCCATGACTGTTGAAGGATTTATTTCATTCTTATTAGATGAACTAAATGAAAAAATGAACAAAGCTTTAATAAATGCTGTTATTTATGGAGATGGTTCAGGAAAACCAACAGGAATAACAAATGGATTAACTGCTAAAACAAATACAAATGCTATTGATTTAATCAAAGCTTGTTTAGGTGATTTATCTACAGAAAATAGAGTAGGAGCAAAAGTATATGTAGCTTCTGATGTTGCTGATGAAATCGCATTCTACAAAGACGAAAATGGTAACTATCCATATTTAGTAGCAGGTCTAGGAAGAGCTGGAGGAGCTACAATAGAAGCTGACCCATTCCTATCAGCTGGAGATATAGTTGTAGGTAATGCACAAAACTACATATTAAACTTCAATGAAGGGTTAAGAGTAGATAAAGAAATTAAAGTACAACCAAGGAGAGTTATCTACGGAGGATACTTAATAGCTGATGGTAACAAAAAACCATCTTCTTTTGTTTATGGTAAAGTAACAGCTTCAGGAAGCGGTGTGTAATAAATTAAGGAGGACTATATGAATGAATTGCTAAAAGCAGCTAAACAGAGCTTAAGCATTGTTGAAACTGCTACATTAAAAGATGAAGAAATTAAAATGCTTATAAGAGCAGGAATAGAAGATTTAAGAAGGCAAGGAATTAATACAGATATTAATAATGAGCTTGTTAAATCTTCTATTATTATGTTTGTAAAAGCTAATTTCGGAAATGTTGATATAAAAGAAAAAGAACTAGCCCAAAGTAGATATAGTCTTATGTGTAATAATTTAGGGCTAAGTTCTGATTATAAGGAGTGTGATAGTGATGCGTGATGTAAGTTGCAAATTACTATCCACGACAATTCAAGAAAATGCTATAGGTGTACAAAAAGAAGTTAAAGTTGAAACTGAAATACCTATCATAAAAGTTGAAGATATTTATGCAGATGAATTTTACGAAGCAAATGAACAAGGATATAAACCTAGCCTAAGGTTAAGAATATCTGCATTAAATTACAACAATGAGTGCGAATTAATATATATGAGTAATACTTATAATATTATTCGTACTCAAGAAATTACAGCAGACGAATTGATTCTAGTTTGTGAAAGGAAAATAAAAAATGTCAAAAACAGTTAAACCTGAAACATTTGCACAAGCTGTTAAAGATTATTTAGAAATCCATATAGAAGATATAGGAGAAATAGTAGAAGAAACATCAAATAAGATTGGAAAAGAGGCAAAAGAAGAACTAAAACAAACATCTCCAAAAAGAACAGGGAGATATGCAAAAGGGTGGGCTGTAAAAAAGGATAGAAAAAATAAAAGCTATTATACTATAAAAATCCATAATAAAACAGACTATCAATTAACGCATTTGTTAGAGTTTGGACATGCTACAAGAAATGGGGGAAGAACAAAAGCAATTCCTCATATAAGACCAGTAGAGGAAAAATATAAAGAACAGTTTGAAAAGGAATTAAAACAAAAAATAAGGAGGAGTTCAAAATGACATTAGGAGAATTAAAACAAAGATGTGAAACTGCAGGCATTCAATATGCTTATGGAGTATTTAAAAATCCTGTTGAACCTCCACATTTAATTGCTATTTGCAGAGATACCGATAACTTTATGGCAGATAATAAAGTATATTCAAAAGATATACCAGTTCAACTAGATTATACCTATATAGATAAAGATATAGAAATGCAAAATAAGATAGAAAATGAAATTCTAGGCGATATAGCTTGGAATAAAACTGAAGAAACTTATTTGTCAGATGAAAAAGTTTGGCAAGTGAGTTATTTTTTTGAAATTTAATTAAGGAGGAAATTTAAAATGGCTGAAAACAAAGTAAAATTTGGATTAAGCAATGTACATATTGCAAAAATAACAGAAACAAATGGAGCTATAACATATGGAACTCCATTTGCAATGCCTGGAGCTAGAAGCTTAACAGCTGACCCAGAAGGAGAAACAACTCCATTTTATGCTGATAATATTAAATATTATATAGCTACATCAAATCAAGGGTATACAGGAGATTTAGAAGTAGCAATGTTAATAAAAGACTTCTTTACTCAAATATTAGGACAAACAGAAGATTCTAACGGTGCATTATTTGAGAGTGCTGATGATACAACAGCAAGATTTGCTTTAATGGGAGAAATAGATGGAGATGTTAAGAAAAGAAGATTTGTGTATTTTGATTGTACAGCTACAAGACCTGGTTCAGAAATGAACACAATAGAAGAATCAAAAGAACCACAAACAGATACAGTATCAATATCAATGAGTCCACGTTCAACAGATAAGGCAATAAAAGCTGTAATAGAACCAACAACAGAAAATCAAGCTGTATACGACACATTCTTTACAAGAGTATATGAAAAAGATGCAACAGCATCAGGTTCTGGAGTCTAGGAGGTAATTCATGAAACAAATAGAAATCTGCGGTAAGAAATATGAAATAGATTGTTCTGCATTTACTTTTGTGGAATATCATAGATTTTTTAAAACTGGGATTATGTATGATATTGAGTTTATAAAGAATTATTTAATAAAGCAATCTGTCGTATCGGAACAATATAAAGACAAGAAAATGAGTGAAGCAGAAAAACTAAGTCAAATATCAAGTTATATGATAGAAGATACCGATGAATTTGTTATAAAAATAACTCAAATTGCATGGATTTTAATTTATACGGTAAATAAAAAAATAGAAGAGTATGAAGAATGGTTAAAATCAATTACAGATTTTAGAATTGATGATGACTGGATTGTCGAGGTAACGGAAATTGCCGTAGATTGCTTTTGTGGACAAAGAGCTGACAGAACAGTTAAAGAAGATTAAAAGTAATAATAATTCAAAAGAGATATTTCCAGAGCATCAATTTATAAGTTCATGCTTAAGAATTGGACTGACAATATCCGATTTAAGAGAACTAACTTATGTTGATGTAATGAAAATATTATTTACATTCATAGATAGTAATGTAATACAAAAAGAAGCTACTCAAAGCGATATAGACAAACTATTAGGATAAGAGAGGGAAACCTCTCTTGTTTTAATGAAGGAGGAAAACATGGCAGGAAGCATAAAAGGAATAATTGTAGAAATTGGTGGAGATACTTCAGGATTACAAAAAGCATTAAAAAATGTTAATTCTGCTACAGCTAGTTTGAGCAGAGAGCTAAAGCGGAATTAACTCTTTGCTGAAATTAGACCCTAAAAATACAGAGTTATTAAATCAAAAACAAACTGTATTAAATCAATCGATATCAACAACTGAAGAAAAATTAAAAGAACTTCAAAACATAAAAGAAGAAGCAGATAAAAAAATGGCTGAAGGAACAAAAGTTAGTGAAGAAAATTATAGAAATCTGCAAAGAGAAATAATAAATACACAAAATAAATTATCCAACTTGAAAAATGAAGCTTCAAATTGGACAAAAGCAGGAGAAAAGTTAACTCAATGGGGCGAAAATTTAAACAAAATATCATCAAGTATAAACAGTCTAGGAAATAAATTAACAACTAGATTAACACTTCCATTAGCAGCAGCAGCCACAGCAGGAATAACTTATGACGCACAAATAGAAAAATACGAAACAGCATTTAAAACATTTTTAGGCTCAGCAGAGGAAGCCAGTAGAGCAATAAAAAATATAAAAGATGATGCTAAAAAAACACCTTTTGATACAACATCATTAGTAAAAGCAAATCAAATGTTAATATCAACAGGAGTAAGTGCAGACCAAGCAAGAGAGGATATACTTGCATTAGGAGAAGCAGTTATTGCAACAGGTGGAGGAAATGATGAATTAACACGTATGGCATCAAATTTACAACAAATTAAAAATGCTGGAAAAGCAACAGCAATGGATATTAGACAATTTGCATATGCTGGTATAGACGTATATGGTATATTAGCAGATTACTTAGGTAAAACAACAGAAGAAATAAAAGATATGGAGATTTCTTATGATGACTTAACTAAAGCATTAAAAAAAGCGGGTTCTGAAGGTGGAAAATATTTTGGAGCTATGTCTAATTCTAGTGAAACTTTAACGGGACAAGTAAGTGCTTTAAAAAGTGAAGTACAAGATGGGATAGGAGATTTGACTAAAAGCTTAATGCCTATTGCAAAAAAGGTTGTAGCTAAAGCTAGAGAAATAATAAAAGTATTTGATGGATTATCAGATTCTCAAAAAGAAAATATAGTAAAAATAGGATTAATGGTTGCAGCAGCAGGTCCATTATTAAAAATAGGAAGTTCTGCAATAAACATAATAGGAAATGTAACAAAAGGAATGGGAACATTATCAAAAGCCGTAGCCCTTGCTAAAAACGGAATAGGAGATGCAACAGGTTCTGCAGCCACACTTGCAAAAGTATTACAAGGACTTACAAGTCCATTAGGTTTAGCTGTAATGGGAATAACAGCAATAGTATCAACTATTATAATTGCTATAAAAAGTGCAGAAGAAGAAACGAAACAATCACTAAGCAATATGGCAGATGGAGCATCAGATTTTATTTCAGGAATAAATACAGCCACTTCACATTTAGAAGCTTTTAACAGTACATTATTTGCAAGTTCAGAAGAACAGCAAAAATTACAAGAAGATATGGATGATGTACAAAAAGGAATTACAGAAATTTGCAAAAGAGCATCAGAAGAAAGAAGAGATTATACTCAAGAAGAAATAACTCAATTAAATGAATATTTTGAAAAATTAAGAGAATTAAAAAATAGAGAATTAGAAATACAACAAAGCATTGCAAAATCAATAACACAACAAGCAGAACAAAATGCAAAAGCATTTGAAGGAAATTTAGGAGAATATAAAGTACAATCTCAAGAGTGGATAAAGACAGCAGAAGACCAGAAAAACAGAGAAATAGCTATAATAAATGAAAGAACAACACAAGAAATAGCATTATTGCAACAAAGATATGGAGAAAAAGCCACTTTAGAAAATGAAGAATATGCAAGAGAATATAATAAAATTCAAGAAAATAAAAACATGCAAATACAAGAGGCTAATGATGAAGTTGCAAAAGTAAATGAAGTTTATTCTAGTGGTTATTTAGAAAGAAGTCAAAAAGAAGAAAGCTTTTATAATACACTAAAAGAACATATGGATAAACAAGAAAGTTTAACAGATGCACACAATAAAAAAATAGAACAATTAAAAAATCATGAATTATGGTATGTTACTGATACGGCAGCAGCGATAAGTAGTGAAAATGAAACATTTGCATTTCACCAAAAAGAATATTGGGACGAAATGTATAAAAATATGTCAGAAGAGCAAGAAAGAGAACTAGGAACATGGTTGGCGATGGTTTCTCAAACAGAAATGTATGGTGGAGAAATTGATGATGAAACAAAAAAAATAGTAGATAGTATAATATCAAGTTATGACAAAATGCCACCTGAAACACAAGAAACAATGAAGGATACAATGCAAGGAATGCTAAAAGGAATGCAAGACAAAGAGCCGTCATTATTTGCAAAAGCAAGTGGTATTGCAAATGGAATATTATCAAGATTAAAAACTACATTTGATATACATTCTCCATCAAGAAAAACAAGAGATATTTTTCAAAATGTAATGAAGGGTGCTGAACTTGGATTAGAAGATGAAGAAAACAAATTAAATAAAAAAATAGAAGATATGACAAATAAAATGAAAACTGATTTTGGTAATATTGTGCCAAATATGAGTCAAATTAAACAATCGGTAATAGACCAAACAAGAACGATATTTACTACACCACAAATAGTATTTAATGTTCAAGAATTAGATGAAGCAAGACTTCAACAATGTTTTAACTATGTAAATAGAAAATTTGGAAGTGCTTACTAAAGTCGAAATTTGTCGAAATATTTTTGTTGATTTTTGTAGAATATATGGTATACTTAATTCATATCAATTAAGTGGAGGTATATATATGGAAGAAAATAAGAAAGAAAATGCCTTGTATAAAAAATGGTGGTTTTGGTTAATTATAGTAATTTTAATTTTAATTATTATATTTTCAATACTTAAAATCAAAGAACAAAGAATGCTGAATAGAAAGATGGAGACCGTTGCAGAATCAGCGAGTAATTTTATAAGCTCAACTAAGGATGTTAAATCTCATTTAGACGAATTTTCGTACAATTATGAAACAGGACAAACAGAATACAAACCATTGATAACAATAGAAAAATATAACAATATAAAAGAAGGAATGAACGAAGAAGAAGTTGTATTGCTGCTTGGGAATTATGATAAAAAGTCAGATGGAGAAAACACATATATGCTAGAATGGGGGAATGCATATTCTCCAGCTTATAATGGATATTGGATTCAAATTGTTTTTGATATGAGAAATAGAGTATCAAGAAAATATCAGGTAGGACTAAAATAGTAAATTAATAACAAGAGACAGTCAAAAGGCTGTCTTATTTTTATGCAAAGGAGTTAATAATGGTAAGAGAATTTAGACTAATTAACGAAAAAGGACAAAATTATTCTTTAATGGATATAGAAAATTATTGTTTGTTGACAGACCCAGATGGATTAGGGTATTCGTATTCTACAGAATATGAACAAATAGGGAATAGTTTTATAACTAATTTAAGAAAATTAGAACAAGGAAAGATAGCAGGAGTTATTAATTGTTTAAAATATGACAATTATAAAAATTTAATTGATTTTATAGAAAATTCAAATGAATTAAAATTTGCATATAGAATACCATTTGAAGATGGATACAAAGAATATTTAAAAGATATAAATATTCAAAGTTTAACCAAAACACAAAAACAAACATCAGGAGTAATAAGTGAAAGTATAATATTTGACTGTTTAAGTTTATGGTATGAAGCAAAAGAAGTAGTGTACTCAATAGACCCTGTAAGTAATGAATTGAGATGGGATTTTCAATGGGATTCTATTTTTAGTGCTTATGATAATAGAAACATAATATTTAAAAATAAGGGGCATGATGACGCTCCTTTTAAATTAGAGTTAAAAGGAGAAGTGGTAGACCCAAAAATAACAATTATAGAAGATGATGTTATAACTAAACAATTAGACCTAGAGGGATTAATAATAAATCAAGGAGAAACGTTTATTTATAATACAAAGGATACAGAACAAAAAATTATAAAGACGGATGGAACTACTGAAACAAATTTATTTGAGTTTTTAAATCCCAACTTTATAAATTTCTTTAAATTAAGAAAAGGTGTTTCAACTATAAAATTAGAAGCTGATAATGAAATAACAAGTGGAAAATTAACGATATATATACAGTATAAAGCTGTATAGAAGGAGGAAAATATGCTAAAAGGACATACTTTTAATTTGCAAACGTTTACATCAGATGCGTTTGCTCTTTTTATTGATAAATTTTTAGATGGTAGATGTGGAGTGGCAAGAGGTTGCTCATTATCTAACACAAATAATTCTGTGACAATTAGTGAGGGGTATTTTGTTATAAAAGGAAGGTTTTTACAGATTATCTCGAATGAAACTCTTTCTAATATTATAACAGACGGATACTATAGTTTGATATGTGAAATAGATTTAAGTAAAACTAATACTACAGAAGAATTAAATCAAGCAGAAATAAAGACAATATATAATTCTAGTAGTTATCCAACATTAACACAGCAGGATATAACGGATACAGGAACAAAGTATCAATATGAATTTGCAAGATTTAAAGTAGAAAATGGAAATATAAGTGATTTTACAGATAGAAGGACATTTGTAGATTTTTCAACAATCTATGAAATTATTGAAAATGAAAGCCAAGAATTAATAGATGAGATACAAGAAGCTTTACAAGACGTTTTAGACGGAAGCATTTATTTTCTAAAAGATGATATTGCAATTCTTAATTCAGAGATAACTATAAATACTAACACACAAGAAGGAAGTGCATACGTGAATTTGCCTACTGGTTGGACAGCTGGAAATACAAAAATTCTAAACATTTGGTGTGATAGTGATGGAACTTACTGGAAATCAGGCACAGCAGTATTTGGATTTAGTTTTGATTATGGGCTTTCAAGTCGTACTTACATACGAGTTTTTACTGTTAAATTGTCAGGAAGTACGAGCTTTTCACCAACATCGAACATAAAAGTATTGGTTATGAAAATTTAGATTAGGAGAATCAAATGGAATTATATATATTATCAAGGCAAGATTTAAGTATATTGGCAATTTGTAAACTAGCAAATTATGAAATTAATTTAGATGAAGAAACTAATGCTAAAAGTACATTTACATTAGTAAAAACTGCTGGATTAGAAAAAGACAATTTTATAGTTTTAAATGGATTATACAAACAGTTTCTTTTTATTATAGATGAAGTAAAAACAGAAAAGAGTAGTAACATTTCAACAGTTACTGCTCTTGATATTTCTAATATATTTGACAGAAAAGTTATTGAGAAAAATACAGATTTAATGACAACTGATTCAATAGAAAAATTTATAGCAAATACAATGTCAGAGAACTTTGTAAATTCAGATGATATATATTTGAATATTGGATATATAGACATATATTGGAATACTAACACACAAGGAGTTGTGGCAACAAATTCAGAAAATGGATTATATAATTTTCATACATTTTTAACTAATTGTAGGCAATATAAAAACATATGCACAGAATTTCAGTTTATAAATGGACGTTTAAGAATTGATATAACCTACAAAGAAGATTCAATAAAATTAATAGACACGACACTTCCAGAAGTTACAAATTACAATAAAATTTATGAAGACAACATAACAGCTAAAGTAACGGCTTATGTAAGGGAAGATGGAAGTGAATATAACTTATACTTAAAAACCGATAGGACTACTACAACAAACAAAAATGATTCAAATAGAGCTTCTGGGAAAATAGAAGTAATAAGTGTTGATACAGCCGATAAAGCACCAGAAGAAGCATTAAATGTGATTAAGGGAAATACTTATAAACATTTGGTGGAGTTTAAGATTGCCAAAACAAGTAAATTAATGGATATAACTCAGCTATATATAGGAAGACAAATAAGAATAAAAACAGAAGATGATATTTATGATAGCTATATATCCGCAATAACATTAACCGATGAAAATTTTGTTTATTTTAAAAGTGGAACTTTAAGAAATACCTTAATAGATAAACTTAAAAAAAGCAAAAATGAACATGGTAATAAGCTAGATACAACAGGCGGTGTTATTAGGGGGAACGTAAACATAAATGGTGTAGATACAGATAATTTAATAGAATATTCAACATTTGAAAGAAAGATTGGATATTGGATAAACGGTAAGCCTATGTATAAAAAGGTAATACCAGTAGATTTTTCAACAGGAAATCCATCAAAAAATACTGCTCATGGGATTTCAAATCTTGAAACTGTTGTGAGCCAAAAATTAATATGGTTTGATACAGAAGACTCAAGGTGGTATGAACATGACAAAGATTTAGGTTCAAATGCTACATATTATGTAGGCTTAGATGGCATAGATGCAACATATATAAGAATAAGACAAAATACTTATAATTGGCAGGACAGAACAAACAATAGATATTGTATTTTAACATACACAAAAACCACAGATTGATGGTTTTATTTTTTTGTTTAAAAGGAGGGCAAAGCATGAAAGTAATAGCAAAAAAGAATAGAGAATTAGCATTAATAAACGCACAAAATACACAAAATGAAAATAGAGCAGAAATAATAACATTAGTAGTACCAGAAGAATATGAAGATTATAATAAAAAGATAGTATTCGTAACAGATGATGGAATTGTATGGGATATTATAACAAATAACGAATATAAAATAACAAATGCAATAACAAAATATAAACAAGTAGATTTTTATATATGGCTAACAAAGGGAGACGTAGACTTTAGAAGTAAGACAATGCCTTTAAGATTTTATCATAATGAAGATGCTTCAGGTGAAATAACACCTGAGGAAATACATGGAGTAAATACAGTAGTAAATCTACTAGAAGAAGAAATAGAAAAAGTTGAAAACTTAAATATAGAAGCTACAAAAATAGGAGACACAACAACAGTAACAATAACTAAAAAAGATGGAACTACAGAAAGTGTTGAAATTAACGATGGTGTAGATGGTCAAGACGGTAAAGACGGAAAAGATGGTCAAGATGGACAGGACGGTAAAGATGGCATTGACGGTAAAGATGGAAAAGATGCTAAAATAAATGGAAAAAATTCAATAGAAATTGAAGCAGGGAATAATATAACAATTGATGATACAGAAAATGGTATAAGAATAAATTCAACAGGTGGAGGAAGTGGAGGCACTTCAAATTATAATGATTTAAGCAACAAACCAAAAATAAACAATGTGGAATTAAGTGGTAATAAATCTTTAAATGATTTAGGAATACAACCCAAAGGAAATTATTTAATAAGTGAAACAGACCCTACAGTTCCAAGTTATGTAAAAAATATCACACAAGCAAATATTACAAGTTGGAATAACAAATCAGATTTTAGTGGAAATTATAATGATTTAACAAATAAACCAACAATACCAACTGTACCAACAAATGTAAGTGCATTTACAAACGATGTAGGTTATTTGACACAACATCAAGATATATCAGGTAAAGCAAATAAAATAAGTGTTGTTCAAACTTCTGCTAGCACAATTGAAATTAATTCCAACACATTTTACAAATTTGGAGAAGTTGCAAGTTTAAATATAACTTTAGCTAGCATAACAGATAATACCATATATAATGAGTATATGTTTGAATTTGTAAGTGGAACAACTGCTACAACTCTTACGCTTCCATCTTCTATAAAATGGTTGGAAACTCCAACGATAGATGCTAATAAAATATATCAATGCAGTATTGTTGATAATATTGGTTTATTGGTAGGTGTTGCAAATGTCTAATTTTAGAAGAAGATTAATGATGAGTTTAAAGAATAAAGAATATACAAAACTAGAATATATTGAAAGTACAGGAACACAATATATAGATACAGGCATTAAATTAAATCAAAATAGTAGAGTTAAAATTAAATATCAATATTCTGCAGGTTCATCAACTGCAAGAGTATTTGGAGATGCTCATGATATTTCTAAGGGTTGGATTTTAACTACAGCACGTGGTTCAATAAATACAAAAATTCAAACGCTATATGGTGATACATGGAAACCACAATATAATGAACCACAAAGTATAATACCTTCAACAAATATTGTTGAGTTTGAGAGAAATGGTGTAAATCAATATGTTAATAACAACTTGTATTATACTAATCAAAGTTCAAATTTTGAAACGACTTCTACTGCAATAGTTTTTGGTGCGTATTATAATTCATTAAGTTTATCGAGCATTAAGTTATATGAATTATGGATATGGGAAGATGGAACAAATATTAGTAGACATTTCATACCGTGTTATCGTAAATCTGATAATAAACCTGGATTATATGATACCGTAACAAAAGAATTTTATACAAATCAAGGTACAGGTGAATTTTTATATGAATAAGAGGTGATAATAATGCTAGTAAAATTTATAAATGAAAACAATATTAAATTTGCTAATCGAAAAAATATTTTAATGTTTGAAAATAAGCAAGTAATAAATCCAAGGGATGAAGATTTTATAGAAGCAGGATATAAAGCTTTAGAAATAGAAGAAGAACCAACTTATAATATTGAAACAGAATATTTAGTGCCTGTTTATGAAGAACAAGAAAATAAAATAATTCAAAATTGGATAATTTCTGAATATGAGGAGGATTTAAATTATGATAATTAATTGGAAAGATATAGGAATTAGATGTTTAAAGAAGTTTATACAGGGTGTGGTTGCTTATTGAAGAGAAAGAAATATAAAAAAGGAGTGATTTATATGCAAATAACTGTAGCTTTAGTTGTAATGGCATTGACATCTCTATTAAATAGGAGGAAGGATAATTGGAACAAATAATTAAAATAGCATTAAATTGGGCAATACCTGTCATATTGGCAGGTATTCTTGTATTTATGAAAAAAATGATAAATGATATGAAGGCAATGAAATTAAGTCAATTATCACTAATAAGAAGTCAATTAGTAGGAAAATGTGAAAGTTATATGAAAAAAGGTTTTTTACCTGAATATGCAAGATATTGTTTAGAAGATTTATTCAAACAATACAAGACATTAGGTGGAAATCATGGAATAGAAAAATTAGTAGATAAAACATTTGAATTACCTTCAGCAAATGAAAAGGAGGGATAAGATGAAAGATAAAGAATTATTAAAATGGATTAAATGTGCAGGAATAAGAGCATTAAAAACAGTATGTCAAACAGCAATAGCAACAATAGGAACTTCAGCAATGATGAATGAAGTAAATTGGGTGGCTGTAGGAAGTGCCTCATTATTAGCAGGAATATTGAGCATATTAACAAGTATGGCGGGTATTCCAGAAGCAAAGGAGGAATAGTTATGGAAGATAATATTGTAATTGAAAATGTAGAATTTAATGAAGAATTATATCAAAAGAACATATCAGAAAATAGTTTAGATATTGAATACGAAGGAGGGGATATTGATGCAAATAACTAATGTAGTATGTCCAACAAATAAATATTCAATAAA
>Ga0326511_10001867_pt1 | contig 17315 bp, 27 predicted proteins | sample 0_2496_0518_D_FD_203701 | JGI IMG/M metagenome (GOLD analysis project Ga0326511, IMG submission 203701) | Bovine rumen microbial communities from UC Davis, California, United States - 0_2496_0518 | ecosystem: Host-associated > Mammals > Digestive system > Stomach > Rumen | place: USA...
CATCGCCCATGAGCTTGTCCATATCCGCAAGTAATACACGTTCGATTATTTTTTTCGCAAAAATTACAAGTGTGATTATAGAAAAGGAGGTCATGTAAAATGGCAGGTATTAAAAGAATTCCAGAACGGGAAAAAAGAAGAAAAGAAGGAGTAAATGTAAAAGAAATTAAAAGAAAAGACATCAGAATTAAAAAAGAGGCTAAAGATGAGAACTTTGAAGGGTTAAGTGAAGAAACAATAAACTTGTTGAAACATACGGATAAATTGTTGGAAGAAGTTAAAGAAAATCTGGAAAAGTTTAGACGAGGCGAAATTTAAAGCCTCTTTTTTTCTTGCAAGTTTTACATAGATGTATATAGAAAGGAGGTAAAAGTATGTATAAAAGCAGTGCCCCGACACCGGACGATGTTCGTGCGTTAGTGGAACCAAGTGATTATATGCGTGAAGAAGTCGCAGACGCATATATGCTTGGAGCTCTACTTGGCGTTACAGCTTGTGCGGTAGGCATGATTGGTATGGCCTTGTATGACGTTTACCAAATGAAGAAGAAAAACGAAAAGAAGTAAAGCGCAAAATTTACTGCGCTTTATTTTTTTTCTCAATCGCAAGAAAAACATGTATCTTTATGAGAAGAGACGGTGTGAGACGAATGTAGTAGCTTAAGTGCTACCGCCGCTGTAGGAGTTCGTTCCTCCCTACAGCCTTCTTTTTTTTCTTCGCATTTTTTTCATGGATGATAATGAAGACGAAAAGAGAAGTAGTCTATTACAGCTCGATTTGGATCGTGTCGAGTTGCGTATGTGCACGGGTTGAGGAGGTTAGGGCAAATAAAACGGTTAACGATTTTTTTTTTCGCATCTTTTACATGCTCCATTATAGGAACATAAAAGGAGGAAAAGAAAATGTTCAATTATAATAAAAACGGAGAATTTAAGAAAGATATTTATGAAGGAGAATACGAAGAAACAGTAATTTCAAACGGAAAAGCGTTAAATGAAGAAGAACAAATCATTTTAGACGGAATTAAAAAGGCGATTAACGATAGACTTAATGAAGCCTATGAAATCGGTTTTAAGGACGGATTAGGATTTGGTATTGTATTAGGTACAGCTGGAGCAGTTTTGACAACGGCAGTTTTGAGTTCTATATTCCATAAATAGGCTGGATTAAAACTCCGGCTTTTTTTTCGAATCGCAAGTTTTACATGGTTCTTTATAGAAAGAGAGGTAAACAATAATGTTTAACAAAGAAATGAGACCAGTTAGTGAAGAAGAAGCAATGGAGATGAGAAAGAAGATTGAGGAAAAGAAAAAGAGAAAAGAAGAGATTAAGAAAGAAGTTGGACGATACGTTCTCGATGTAACAAAAGTGATTGTTGGCATTGTAATCTATGACACAGTTATGGATATAATCGACAAGCAGTAGTGTTATATAGAGGCGAATCACCAGCCTCTTTTTTTTTCTTCGCAAGTTTTTCATGGTTCTTTATAGCAACACAAAGGAGGAAAATAATATGTTGTTCAATAATGAAAGTAAGGAAATTCTAAAGTTGAGATTAGCTTGTGCAAAGAGAGACGTAGAGAAAGCAGTTCAATGGGCAATTGAAAACCCGGAGACGATCGTTATAGCAGTCGGATTGACACTAACAGTTGTTAGAGGTGTCAACGAGATTCGTAATCAGAACGTTAAAAGAGATTTAATGCTCGCTGAAATCGCTTCGAAGAAAGCGTATGCAAATCTTATGAACAAATAATCGACAACTAAGGAAATTCCTTAGTTTTTTTTTTTCAAATGGAGGAAATATTTATGAGAAAACTATCTGACAAAATCAAAAGAGAAAAAAGAAGGTTCTGCTATGTAAATGACGATGGATCTTTTAACACAGAATGTTATTTACAACACTTTGCAAACGAAATGTGGATTAAGTGGCGTTGGTTATTGGGAAGAGCCAACAAATGGCAAATTAACAATATTGAGAAAATAAACGTTCCAGCTCCAGAAGATATTAAGGTGTCTTTTGTAGAAGAGAAGTACATTGGATTGTCATATGCTGTTGAACTTACTAAAGTTCACAAATTCATCGATGGTATCAATCATCCAGAACACTGCTATACAGAGTGGCTATCATTTGAGCATATTTATTACAATGATGGGTCTATATACCAAGACTTTGGATTGTGTCCAACTGAATGGGCTGGATTAGTCCACGAGATTGATGACTCTGACGTCTTAAGAGACGACTGGAAACGGTTATTTTTAGAACTAGTAGATAAGTTTGGAACTGACGAATGTAATTTCTTGGAGGTTAATTATCATGCGGAAAGTTAATTATCAAGCGGTTGAGTATATTTCGACCGCTTTTGCTTTGTTGTACGCAATTACCGTGTACGAAGCGCTTGGGCCAGCAGTGTGGTTGGCGAAGGCGATCGTGTTTATTTTCTGTGTACTTTGCTTCATGTGGGTGAAGTACTTAATGACATATTTGATTGTTTACAGAATTAAGGAGTTTCTGAAAAGGAGGGGTTAGAATGGAACAAATTTTAAAACAGCAATTCTACCGTGGCGTAATGCTCGGTATTGCGCTTACCTACGGGGTAATAGCTGGTATGGCTTTGTGCGCAAAAAAATCTGAGGAAGAGTCGCAAGAAAAACATGGCTCATAATGAGTGAATAATAAAGGAGGAAATTAAAATGAATAACGAAAATGAAAAGATTATTGACTCGACATCAACAGAATTTAAGGTAGAAGAATTAGTCAAGAAGTACGGACCGATTGTGTTAAGCACAGTATCCTGCTTAGGCGGACTGGCTATTAAAGCTTATTTCTTGAAGAGAAATTCAGATGCTTATATGGCGCATCTGGGGATGCTCGAACAGGGATTAGAAGTAGCCAGAGCAGCAACGGATATTTAGGATAACACAAGGTCAAGAACTTCTTGGCCTTCTTTTTTTTCTTTGGAGGTATTTATGAAAATTTATAACGAAAAAGCTCTAAAAGAACTATTAATCCGCTATGGCACAGAATTGCGGACACTGAGAGCTTATATTGATTTGTCATTAGAGCAAGACGTCGACAGAGACATGATGATTATATTTTACAACGAATGTCGACTGAGATTACTATTCATCAACAAATTGAAAGAATTATTAGTAGAGAATAGAAAGCCATTAGAAGAATACAACGGTCAGTATATTTCTCTCGTTAGAGACATTAATAAGTTAAAGACATTGACGGAGGTAACAAAATAATGAACATTTATGTATTTAACTCACCAGAATGGAATTTAGATTTCGAGACAAAACCTTTAGCACATGAAATACTTTCGAATCCAGCAATCGTATGGAGAAACGAAAAGAGTCTTAATGATGCAATTAAAACAATTCAGAAAATTGATAGATACGAATATGTTGGAGAGCCTACAGGACCATTCAACTCGGGAATCCGGTTTGTGAAAGTAACCGGCTATAGCATTAAACAATTAGATGACGGGCAATATCGTTTGGAGATTATTTTTAAGCCAACTATATACTCGGATATTAAGTTGAATTGTGCGCCAATCACAAAACTTCAGAGCGCTGACTGGAGATCAAAATGGAAGCCCAGACAAAAAGTGCACAACACTGATATTTACAAACCAGATTACAAACCCGGACAAAAAGTGACAATTCATAATATGTGGACCGGCGAAACAAAAGAAGAAACGGTTCATACGGCTGACGAGGATGATTGTGAAGCACGAGAAGTGTTTCGTAAGCTTGCACTAACACATGCGGATATTGATAGTCTGGAAGATTGGAAAAAGATGGTAAACGATATTCGCAAAACTTTGCTTGACGAGGATGATGAAGATGAAGACTAATTTGGACTTACTTAGATTTTATGCGAGTGATGGACAGAACCCGTATGAACTACATAACAACGATTGGGTATTTGCATTAAAAACAAACGCAACAGGACCCAACGATCTATATTTAAACCCGATGTTTTGGAGTCATACAGAAAAAGACGATGGTAATAGAACCGCACATTATATCGCTTCGAAGTGCGATATGCTAGAAGATCAGCTAATAAGCTTTCGTGCGCTGCTTGGGCTTGGCTTAAGTAATCGACCGACAGCCAATATAGTTATGATTGATACGGATACGGTATATAAATACGGAATTGATGCGTCAGAGGTCATTGACAGCAAGATTATTTTTGCATGCACTAGAATTGGAAAGGTCAATTATGAAGGCGGAAGTACTGGATTTTTTAATTAAGTTATTGAGAGGACAAATGAAATGAACAATGTATTGATATTTATACTGCTGTTTTGTGCAGTACTATTTGTCTTTAGAACTGGATACTACTTCGGTGCTAAGGACTATGAAGAGTATGTTTTAGATGAGTTGGAAGACATGAAGCATTACTTTGAGGAACAGTTGGAGAAGATTAAAGCCGATGAATAGGTTGATATTCTACCAGCAAGAAAAACATGGCTCTTAATAGGAGGTAATGATATGAACGAGGAAAAAAAATTTATCGACGAAATGTTGGATCGACTAAGGTATGAAATGAACTACATCAAAGGTGATGAGGAAGAATGGTTGAAATATTGCCAGTCTTACAAAATCTTATCAGAGGCAAGAGAGAAGCTATCAGATAATGATATTAATTGGACTGAAATTATTAAAACAACAATCCAATGCACCACAGTAGCTTACGTAGCATTGAAAGTATTAAAAGTCGAGGAGACAGATTGCGTAACAAGCGCTCTGTTCCCACCATTACTTCGAAGTATTTTTAAGATAGGAGGCTATTAAAGCCTTCTATTTTTTTGTGTTCAGAAAGGAGGTAGCTAGTATGTTGAGAATTAGCAGTTTGGACTGGTCTGCCATTAGTGTTGATGAACATTCAGTCCTTTTGACAACCACCGTTAGTGGAGCGGATGACGCTAGCGTGTTTGACTTCACAGACGAAATTGAACGCTGTGACAAACAGGTTGTCTTTCGGGGTGATATTTTAACAGTCTCAGATTACGGCGTTGATCACTCGATACAGAACAGAGAGTCAACATTCTATATTTTAGCAGAGCATGTTTAGGAGGATTTATAAATGACTGACTATGATGAAATCTCCAACAACGAGGTTCTAGACGTAGAGCCTGAGAATGAAGAAGTTGTTGGGCATATTGTTGAAGAAGAGGAAGTGACAGTACCGGAGAAGCCTAAAAAGAAGGAAGGACTCGTCACTAGAGCTATTGCGTTATTTTTAGGAACAGACGGCGTGAAAGCTGCGATTAAGAACGCTTCGGACAAAGCTTGGGAAGAAGTTATTAAACCGAAGCTTTATGAAGTAACTGCCGATGCATTACACAGCATGGTCGACAATGTTGTGTATCGTGACGGTGGAGTTAGAAGATATTCTTCCGGCAGTAGTGGTAACTATGGAAGCGGTAAGAAAGCCTACGACAAAATGTATCGGGAATCGGATGATGATGTCGTAGTGCATTCGAAAGAAACCAAGACAGCTGTCAAGCCGATTGGGTTCCCAACACGTGAAAAAGCGCTATATGTGTTAAAGGAACTCGACGAACAAATTTATGAGTACGGCATTGCAAAAGTAAGTGACCTGTATGAGTTATGCGGTATTGATGTACAGTTCGTAAACTACTCGTACGGTTGGCGTGATATTTCCAATGCGACGGTATTAAGGAGCAGCGAATCCGGAGAGTGGATCCTTAGAATGCCGACGCCAATTAAAGTTTAGAAAGTAGGTATATTTTCGTGGCCACGATTGCCTACTGGAGACAAGGAGAATGCAAGCCTTGCCCGTTTTGCGGATGCTCGAAGATTGACGTCATATTCGAGTCCGACAAACGAGTATATATTGTGTGCCCAGACTGTGGCGTAAACATGCATGCTGTTTCGAAGTTTGGGGTTAGTGGTGAAAGATTAGTTAATATGTTAGTTAAAAAGTGGAATACAAGAAAAGAAGGAGAATAATCATGAATTTAAAAGATATTTTTAGTAATACTGTTAATATGGCTAAAGATGCTGGCTTCGTTATCTCAAAGAACGCTCCAGCTATTTTTGGAGTAGCTGCTATTGGATTGGCAGCATATGGAGTTTACGAGACTGTCAAGTCTACACGTGTAGTAGACAAACATATTTCTGAGTTTGAGGAAAGAAAGGCCAATGGTGAAGAGATTACAACCAAGGAGTTTGTGTCAACAATCGGTAAAGATATTTGGAAACCATGCGTAGCATTCGCATGCTCTGCGGCTGCTGGTATCGCTGGTTATAAAGTAATGAACTATAGACTGGCGAGTGTTACTGCATTGGCTACTGGATTAGCTACACGTCTTGACGTACTCGAAAAGGCGGTAGACAAAAAGTACGGGAGCGGTACTACCGAGAAACTCGAAGAAGAAACATATTCCGATAACGCTGTGGAAATGGCTAAAAACGGCGAAGAAGTACTTAAAGCAGAATTTATTACCATTCCTTCTAAACACACAGGTATGGCGCTTAGTGATGCAGAAGATTTTGTATCGGACGATATGGCATATATGCGTTCGTGGATTGGCATGAAGTCTAGATTATTGCAGGAACGTTTTGCTCAAAAAGGGCATTTGAGCGTCAACTATATTATTGATGCGCTCGGAGGAGACAAAATCAAAGAGGGAGGTGTTTTAGGCTTTAATGACGATCATCCGTTTATCGAGCTGTCGTTGAAACCTATCACTATCGGTGTAGACGATGATGGAGTATTACTCAAAGAATACTGGATCGATTGGGGTACACCATGCTTCTTGTACGGCAGTGCTGAGTAATGTCTGCCTCTGCGTTACTGAAGATTGAAAAAGCTCGTCTGGATAGAGAAAAACATATTGGTTCGTGGGCGTTACGAACCGGTATTGACGATGTGCAGTTATATAACGAAGGAGAGTCGTACGAGACATGGACGTATCACGATAAGTATATTGCGTATAAACTCAATAGGATTAGTCGTAAGTACGACCATGAGACATACCAAGAAATGGTGTATCTATATAACATCAAATTCTATCCGAACGAGTACCAACTCGAAATTGATGAAACTTGTTTCGAAAACATTAAGCGTGAACACAGGCTGTTCGCTGAAGGATATTTCGATCCAGAGAAACTACCTCTCACGGCCGGAGATGTAGTTATGTATTTTGCGGAGAGATTATCCGATGATGCGGACATGTCTGTTGCGACTGCGATTGATATTTTACTCGGTAACATTGGAGTTATATATGAGGATAAAGAAGCTTCGGAGGAGGCTATTGCAAGCTTTCTTCGAAGCAACGACTCTCCTCATGAACGATCAATGTTTGATAGAGAGTATTATGATTACAATAGTAGTTTTTGGACTGGTCATAATTACTGTGTACCGTCATGGGAAGACCAGTATGAAGCATATTTGTGTAAGTTGTTTCCATTAGAATGAGGTGATATATTTTGTTAGTTACTAAATGTGATTGCTGCGATGCAATCGAGGACCATGCATATGCAACGGTTCTCGGAGTAGACTTTTGTAAAGAATGCTTCTATCGATATGTGATTAATGGTGAGCGTGACACACTATATTCTGACGACAAGAAGTACGCAGAAGCTGGCGTGCCATGGGCTTCAGATTATCCTTGTAATGATGAAGAATAGCTGAAAAGTACTAAAAGGTACCAAAAACGACAAAAAGAGAGCTTCTTAAAAAACGCAATTTTTGAGAGGTTCTCTTTTCATTTTTTGGTACCGAAGGGGGTTTTCTCAAAAACAGGCCCTTTATATAAAGCACTTTTTAGGCTCGGGTACCAAAAAATACAAAAAAGTACATTGTTGTATAAAAGTTGAACTTTTATAAAACAATAGGGATTTTTACACTTTTTGGTACCTTTTTTGGTACCGCTATTGAGAGGAGGTAGAAGCATGGATTTTTACACGATCGTTGTCAATCGGCGAAAGAGCAACAACCGGTCGGCCGATTGTGTTGTTGAAAGTGATTTCAAGAACAGACGGTCGAAGGACCTTATTTGCAAAGGCGGAAGTCTGTACGCATTTTGGGACGATGACCACTGGGAGCAAAACATCTATCGATTGGTTGAAGTGATTGACAATGATATTTTGAAAAAAGTTGACGAAGTGAAATCGGAGCATCCTGATTGGGATGTTCAACCGAAGTTGTTGTCATCGAATTCATCGAAGAAGTTTGAAGAGCTTGATAACTACTTCAAACGAAGAACACAGTCAGATGTTGTGTTTAACTCAAAGATATTTTTCGCTTCCCACAAACCAAAAAGGGAAGACTACTCAACAAACAGGTTGCCTTATGACCCAAAAGAAGGAGACACGACAGCTTTCGATACACTGCTCGAGAAGTTATATTCTGAAAGCGAGCGTGAGAAGATTCTATGGTTCATGGGTGCGTTGCTCACGAACAACATGAGTAGGATACAAAAGTTTATATTTCTGTATGGAGCGAAAGGTTCTGGCAAAGGAACTGTTATCCATATTTTCAAGAAGATGTTCGAAGGCTACTGGGCACCAATCAACTTGAAGAAACTTACATCAGGTGGTGAATTCAACACAGATGGTGTTAGAGAACTTCCTATATTGATAGACGAGGATTCAGACCTAAGTTCTATTACAAACGACATCGACTTACTTAAGTTAACTGCGCATGAGCCGGTTGTCGTTAACAAGAAGTACCAGAAGCCTTACGAATCTATATTTAACGGATTACTAATCACAGCTTCGAATCAGCGATACAAAGTTAGAAACGTAGACTCTGGAATCACTCGTCGAGCTGTGGTTGTAGAGCCGACGAATTTTACGTTTGATTCTAAAACATATTTTGACTTGATGGAGAGAATCAACTATGAAATTCCAGCGATAGCGTGGAAAGCTATGGAAGTGTTCAACAGTCGAGGCGTATATTACTACGAAGACTATGTTGACCTAGAGATGATTGAGAGTACAGACTATATTTTCTCGTTCGTAAATCTTTACAAAGACACCCTTGGCGACTCTGTAACTCTTGAGAGAGCTTCTGCGCTTTATAAGGAATATTTAGAAGACCTCGGTTTCGACACCAGAGGTTATAAACGGAAGATTAAGACAGAGCTTCAGCGATATTACAGGAAGTTCTATAACCAAAAGAAGGTAGATGGTATGAAACTGTCGAATGTTTATGAAGGATTCAAAAGCGATATTTTCTCGCAGGAGGAAAAGAACAAAGAATCATTAGACTTAGACTGGCTAGTGCTTGCTGAGAACCAAGAATCTTTGATGGAGACGCATATTCTTGATTGTCCTGCTCAGTATGCTACAGACAAAGGTACTCCGTCATATTCTTGGGACAAGTGTAGAACGACGCTCAAGGATATTGACACATCGAAGTTGCATTATGTGAGAGTTCCGGAGAATCACATTGTGATTGACTTTGATTTGAAGGATCCATTAACTGGAGCAAAAGATATTTTCTTGAATGCCAAGGCAGCAAACAAGTTTCCGCCAACATACGCTGAGGTTAGTAAGTCTGGACAGGGGCTACACCTGCACTATATTTACGACGGTGATGTGAGTAGACTTAGTAGAATCTATGACGATGGTATTGAAGTAAAGATATTTACAGGTAAGTCGTCGTTAAGACGAAAGCTATCGCTATGTAACTGTCTGGATGTAACTCATATTTCTACTGGTCTTCCGTTAAAAGAAGAGGTTAAAAAGATGTATAACGATGTTAAAGATTGGGTGTGGACTGAATCTCAAATGCGTGTACAAATTAAACGTGCATTAGCAAAAGAGATTCACAAAGATACTTCATCATCCATCGATTGGATTGCCCATATTTTTGAGCAAGCACAAGCTCAAGGATTGAAGTATGACCTCAGTGATTTGAAGACTGATATTGATACCTTTGCTGCTATGAGTACCAATCAATCTCGTAGATGTAAAGAAGTGTGCAATCATATTTGTTACTGCACTATAGATTACGTTTCTCCATCGTTCACAGTTGGCGATGCTAAGTTCTATGACGATAAGGATATTTGGTTCTTCGACATTGAAGTAGCTCCAAACAAATGGCTAGTGGTTGCCAAACAATACGGTGACCATGAGCCGGTTATATTTGTCAATCCAACTCCAGAACAAGTGGAATGGTTACTTAAAAAGCCACTATGTGGCTATAACAATAACCGGTATGATAATCATATTATGTATGAGGGTCTACGTGGTTCATCGCCAGCAACCATATACCAAGTGTCTCAACAAATCGTTGGAAACGGCAAAAAGGGAAGTGGACGTTCCAGAGTTGCTGAGTATTTGGCATACTGTGACTTGTATGATATTGCTTCCATAAAGAAGTCATTGAAGTGGTGGGAGAACGAAATGGGTATATTGCATGATGAATTCGAGATTGGATTCGATGTACCTATTACAGATGAGTTAGAGCCTCGATGGATTGAATACTGTAAGCATGACGTTCTCGCAACGGAGGCACTATTCAATTATATTTATGAGGACTACAACGCTCGTAAGATGTATGCAGCGTTGTCTGGACAACCAATGTGCGTGTCTAGTTTGCGTCATGCAACATATTTGTTCTTCTCAGAAGACATGAAGAACTATGACTCGTTTAAGGCGAAGTCATATTTGAAGTATACAGACTTGTCAAAAGAGTTTCCGGGATACACGTTCGACCCAATTACTCGCAAGTCTTTATACATGGGCATCGACCCAAAAGAAGGTGGCTATGTATATTCTAAACCGGGTAAGTATAACAATGTCGTGTGCCTAGATGTCGCATCAATGCATCCGACATCTATTGAGATTCTAGGTGTTCTAGGAGAGAATGGTACACGTATATTCTCTGAGCTAAAACAAGTACGTGTTCACATCAAACACGGTGAGTTTGATAAAGCTAGAGAGCTGTTTGGTGGTAGACTTAAGCCATATTTGAATGACGAATCGAAAGCAAAAGAATTAAGCCACGCTCTAAAGATAATTATCAACTCAGTTTATGGATACACAAGTGCGAAATTTGATAACGCATTCCGTGACCCAAGAAACATCGACAACATTGTAGCCAAGCGTGGAGCGTTATTTATGATAACGTTACAGCATGCCTGTGAAGAGAAAGGCTATCAAGTTGTTCATATAAAAACAGATTCAATCAAGATTGCAAACTGTACCGAAGAAGCAAAAGAATTCGTTATGAATTTTGGAAAGAAATACGGATACACGTTTGAGATTGAAGACATATTTAAAAAGTTTACATTACTTAACAAAGCGGTGTATATTGGAGAAACCGAAGATGGCTTTGAAGCAAAAGGTGCTATGTTCCAGCATCCGTTTGTATTCAAAACTTTATTTTCTGGAGAAGAGCTGGACAAGAAAGACTTTATGGAATTAAAAGAAGTCACTGGTTCAGCAAGGATATTCTTAGGTGATAAGTTTATTGGAAAAGTTGCCAATGTATATTCTTCAACAGAAGGAGAGCCATTGATGAGAATTGATGGTGAAAAGAAAGGTTACGTAACAGGAACTAAAGGATATTTATGGAAAGAAGCAAAAGACTTCAAAACTATTAAAGATGTAGACATGGCATATTACAAACATTTGGTTGTGGATGCCGTTAAAGCAATAAACGAAGTGGCTCCATCTGGAGATGTGGTTTGCAGAGTGGAACCATATTTCTCAAACTTATTAACATATTATTAGGAGGATTAAAAGATGAGATACGATACAACAAAACGATACACAATCCGTTCAGCGGAAATTGGCTATGGAATTCGCATGCGTAACTTCTCAGGAGTTGCAACAGATTTTAACAGCGCAGGAAACAGAACATTCTGCTTATTCCTTACAGACGAACAAGCAGAATATTTTACTAACGAAGGATTGAATGTTAAATGGCTTCATGGGTCTGAAGATCGTCCACCAAAGGCGTTCTTAAGCATGACCGTTAAATACCGTGACAAGAGCGGTCGAGAGCTTCGATATCCACCACAGGTTGCTGGTACTATTGATGGAAAGAATAGAATCTATACGGAAGCCGATATTTCGGAACTTGATTCGTTAGTAATCAGCGATGTAGATGTAGTATTCCACGGAGCAAAACGTCCAGACAAAGAAAACTACACTAATTATGTTGACAGACTTGGTGTAAACATCGAAACAGACTGGTTTAACGAAAAGTATGGAATGTAAACTGTATGACTACCAAGTCGACACAGTTTATAAGTTGAAGTCTGGAAAAATCCTATGTGGAAAGGTCGGGAGCGGAAAGACATTAACCGCTCTCGCCTTTTATTTTCTTAACTATGATTGTGAATTGGTAGTAATCACAACTGCGAAGAAGAGAGATTCTGGAGATTGGGAGAAGGAAGCAAAACTGATTGGTGTTGATCATATTTTGGTTGATAGCTGGAACAACATCAAAAAGTACGCCAACAAAACCAACTGCTTCTTCATATTTGATGAGCAGAAGATTAGTGGTTTTGGAGCGTGGGCGAAGTCATTCATCAAGATAACAAAAGTGAACGATTGGATTTTATTGTCTGCTACTCCGGGAGACACGTGGAGTGATTATATTTCTGTGTTTGTTGCTAATGGATTCTATAAGAACAAGACAGATTTTACAAGACAGCATGTCGAGTACGACCGTTTCGCCAAGTACCCAAAGGTTCGTGCGTACCACAACCAAGGGAAACTCACAAAGCTTCGAAACAAAATTGTAGTTACTATGGAAGGCGCATCGCAAGTTAAACGAAGACGACTATTTTTTCGCACAAGTTACGACAAAGAGCTATATTTGAAGTCGCTTAGAACACGATGGAATTACTACGATGACAAACCAATTGAGAATGGCGCTCAGATGACACAGATAGCTAGACGTGTGGTCGGAACATCTGATGGTAGAGCAGAGAAAGTAAAAGATATTTTGCTGAGCACAAATAGAATCATCTGCTTCTATAACTACACCTACGAGCTAGAAGTACTTGAGACGGTATGCAAAGAGATTAACAAGCCATATTCTCAATGGAATGGTAAGAAACATGAAGAGATTATAGATGGTGATGAGTGGGCTTATATTGTACAATACAATGCTAGTGAAGCATGGAACTGTATTAAGACAGATTCTATGCTTTTTTATTCTATGAACTACAGCTATAGAGTTATGGAGCAGGCAGAAGGAAGGATAGACAGAGCCAACACACCATACAAGCAACTATATTACTACTACTTGCTATCAAGCTCGTCGATAGACGATTCTATATTGCGAGCCTTGAGAAGTAAGAAAAAGTTTAATGAGGAGATTTGGGGACGAGATGAAAGAAAGAGACTTTCAGAACCAGTTGATAAAGAAGCTTAAGTCTATATTTTTAGGATGTATTGTCTTGAAGAATGATGCCAACTACATACAGGGCATCCCAGACCTTTCTATATTTTACATGGACAAGTGGGCAATGCTTGAATGTAAAGCTAGTGACTCTGCAAGCTTGAGACCGAATCAAATGTACTACATTGATAAAGCAAACGAGATGTCATTCGCAAGAGTTATATTTCCAGAGAATGAAGAAGCAGTACTTAATGACTTAAGCATATTTTTGAAAGGAGTTGGTATGGATGGACTTCATATGGAACGAGCATAGAAACCTTCGAGGTAAGCACTCATTTTTATCGCCATCTGGCTACCACTGGATTAACTATGATAGACAGAAATTGAGAAATTCATATTTGAATGCTCAGAAGAAAGAAGAAGGAACTCAACTCCATGCGTTAGCATCAGAGCTGATAGAACGACGAATTAAAGTGGCTAAGTTGAAGAGAACATTCAACATATTTGTGAATGACAGTATTGCATATGGCATGGAGTCTGAAATGCCGCTTTACTATAGTGAGTTCTGCTTTGGTACTGCTGATACTATATCCTACAAGGACGGAACATTAAGAATTTTTGACTTGAAGACCGGTGATACAAAGGCGTCATTCATGCAATTAGATATATATGCTGCGTTGTTCTGTTTAGAATACGAGTTGCATCCAGACAACATTATATTTATTGAGAGAATCTATCAGCATAACGAGTATACAGAGAATCATCCAGACCCAAGTTATATTTTAGAGATTATGGGTCGAATAGTTGAACGTGATGAGTGGTTAACAGAACTGCTTACAGAGCTTTAGGTTGGTTAAGGAATCGCAGAAAAAACATGGATGATTATAAGGGGGACTTCTAGTGTTATTTACCAGCAACATTAGAAGTCTTTTTCTTTTTGGAGGTCGTAGTAGAATGATTAATAATGATGTAATTGAACACTATGGAGTAAAGCGAAGATCTGGACGATATCCTTGGGGGTCTGGTGAAGATCCGTTCCAACATGAATCGTTCACATTTTTGAACAAGGTTGATGAGTATCGCTCTAAAGGCATGTCTGAGAAAGAGATTGCAAAAGAGTTTGGTATGTCGCTCACTAAATTCAGAAATGAGATCACTTTGGCAAATGGAAGAATTAGGCAATCGAAGATTGACCAAGCAAGAGCTATGAAAGAAGACGGCGCTACCAATCAAGAGATTGCAGACAGATTGGGTATCGCTGAGTCTTCTGTTCGAAACTACTTAAATCCTAAATCTGGTGTTAGAGAACAACAGATGCAAGGACTTATTTCTGAGTTGAAAGACCAAGTTGATAAGCATCCATATTTGGATGTAGGTCATGGTGTTGAGTATGAGCTTTCGATTGAAAAGCAAATGAATATTTCTAGAGGAAAGCTTGACTCTGCAATCCAGCAATTGGAGAAAGAAGGTTATCACTTATACACAATCAATGTCAAAGACCCTAGAGATTTTGACAAAGCCACAAAGATTAAAGTGCTGACCAAAGAAGATGATATTTCTGAAGTATACAAGAATTATCAGGATATTCGTTCACCAAGAGCATGGACGGATGACGGCGGTAAAACTTGGCAAAACATCGAGCCACCAAAAAACATTGATTGGGACAAGGTTGAAATTCGATATGCTGAAGACGGCGGTAAAGAGAAAGACGGAACCATTGAGCTAAGAAGAGGCGTATCTGATTTAGACATGGGTGATTCTCATTATGCCCAAGTCCGAATTGCAGTTGGTGGCACACATTATTTGAAAGGTATGGCGTTCTACTCTGATGATATTCCAGCAGGAAAGAACATCATATTTAACACTAACAAGCCACAAGGCACTCCAAAGGAAAAAGTTCTGAAAGAGTTAAAGGATAATCCAGACAACCCTTTTGGAGCTACTATTACTAGACAGAATGGGGCGTTAAACATTGTGTATGAAGAAGGTTCATGGGATTCATGGAACAACACCCTTTCTAGTCAGTTCTTATCAAAGCAACCTATATCCTTGGTTAAGGATCGTTTGGATGCTACATACAAATCAACCGCTGAAGAACTAGATGCTCTAAAACAAATTCAGCAACCTGTGATTAAGCAACATTTATTAGACCGTTATGCAGAGCAATGCGATAAACAGACGGTTCATCTGAAAGCTCAAGGCGTATCTAAACAGTCGGCAGCAGTTATATTACCTGTAGTATCAATGAAGCCCACTGAAATCTATGCTCCTAATCTGAAAAATGGTACAAGAGTTGTATTGCTACGTCATCCGCATGCTGGACGATTTGAATCGCCAGAATTAGTAGTAAACAACAAACAGCCAGAAGCTAGAAAGACATTAGGTAATGCGATTGATGCTGTTGGTATTCATCCATCAGTAGCTTCTAAGTTATCTGGAGCAGACTTCGATGGTGATACAGTTTACGTTATTCCAAACAACAAAGGAATGATTAAGACTGCACCAACACTACCTGAGTTAAAGAACTTCGACCCGAATGTTTATGAAGTTGGCCACAAGACAATGGACAAGACTGTTAAACAGTATCAGATGGGAACAGTATCCAACTTGATAACAGACATGACAATCAAAGGTGCACCAATGTCTGATATTGTGAGAGCCGTTCGTCATTCAATGGTAGTCATTGATGCTCCTAAACATAATTTGGATTGGAAGCAGAGCGCAGTTGATAATGGTATTGCAGCGTTGCATAAGAAGTGGCAAGGAAATTCACAAGGTAGAGCATCAACTCTTATTTCTCAGCAGAAGAAAGAAGTAGTTATTCGTAAGCCAAAGCATGGCGAAGTACCAGATGAATCATATATTCTAGATAAGAAGACTAGAGTTGCCATTGATAAGAATGGTGTTAAGTTTAATCAAACATATTATGTAGACAAAGATGGTAAAGAATACTCAAGTAAGGAAGTTGAAACAAGATTTAAGATGACATTACTTGATGATGCAAATAAGATGTCTTCTGGTTCACCAGTAGAGAAGCAGTATGCAAACTACATTAACAAGGTTAAAGGATTAAAGCAGCAAGCATTGAAAGAGTCTGCTAAGATTGACATACCAAAGCAGGACAAGGCAGCAGCTAAGAAGTATTTTAAAGAAGTTAAATCTTTAGAACAAAAACTTATTCGTGCTGAAGCAAATGCCCCACGTGAAAGACAGGCACGCATACAAACTTCATACTATTATTGGAAGAAGTATCAACGGGGTATGGATAAAGATGACCGTAAGAAATTAGTGACCCAGATAACTGCGGCAGCCCGTGCTAAAGTTGGGGCATCATCTAAAAGTGTACGCATTAAAGTGACCCCTAATGAATGGGAAGCTATTATGCATAATGCGTTGCCAAAAAGTAAGTTAACAAAGATGCTTAATTACATAGACACTGATGACCTATTCAACTATGTAATGCCTAAGCAAACAGTAGGATTAGCACCATCTAAGATTAGTAGAGCAAGAGCTATGTATGAATCAGGAAAGACATGGCAAGAGATTGCAGATGCTATTGGTGTTTCAACATCAACTATTCGTGAATACGTTCTTGAGTAATCACTAAAAGGAGATTGAATGCGATGCTAACAACTATTGACAATCCATTCAATCCACACAAAGACTTTGATAAGTGGAAAGAATGGGACAACAGACATTACCACAATACTTGTGAGTACTTAGCAAGGATTGTTGGTGAGATTAGTGATGAGCTACCAGACTCAGAGACTAATGAACTAATCAACAAAGCAATGCTTGAGATCATTGATCTTGATGCACGAGGCATCTATTCATTGATTGATGAAGATGATAAAACGCCTTTAAGTCAAGAAGCTTATGACAATGAGATGGCAAGTTTTACAAGAAATAAAATTGATATCTAACCTTTGATAAGGGGGGGGTCTCGCATTTTTGGATATGTTTATGCATA
>Ga0326511_10001868_pt1 | contig 17312 bp, 17 predicted proteins | sample 0_2496_0518_D_FD_203701 | JGI IMG/M metagenome (GOLD analysis project Ga0326511, IMG submission 203701) | Bovine rumen microbial communities from UC Davis, California, United States - 0_2496_0518 | ecosystem: Host-associated > Mammals > Digestive system > Stomach > Rumen | place: USA...
CTGTTTTTTTGATTTCTCACTGCAAAGTTAATATATTTTTTTTGATTTCTTTTGTTTTATACAACAAAAATCCCCTTGCAAAAAGAAAATGCTACTTTTGCAAGGAGACTTTATACTTTATACTTTACTCTTATTCCTCATCCTTCTGAGCATACTCAGCTATGAGTTGCTGCTGAAGCTCGTTAGGAAGAAGTTCGTAAGAAGCAAACTTAGTGTTGAATGATGCTCTACCACCAGTGAGACTTGAGAGAGAGATGCTGTAGTTGCTGAGCTCCTTGAGAGGAATCTTAGCCTGCAGCTTCTGGTAGCCATTCTCCATATCCATACCCATGATGAGGGCACGACGACCCTGAAGGTCGCTCATCACATCACCAGTCATCTCAGCTGGCACATAGACCTCGAGGTCGTAGATAGGCTCAAGAATCTTAGGTGCTGCATTGCGGAATGCCTCAGAGAAAGCATTACGGGCTGCAAGCATGAATGAGAGCTCGTTAGAGTCAACTGGGTGCATCTTGCCGTCATAAACGATGACACGAACATCACGAGCATAAGAACCAGTGAGTGGTCCTCGCTCCATCTTCTCCATCACACCTTTGAGAATAGCTGGCATGAAGCGCATATCGATAGCACCACCAACAACGGTGTTGATGAATACGAGCTTACCACCCCACTCCAGGTCTATCTCTTCGCGAGACTTGATGTTGCACTTAACCTCCTGACCGTTAAGCTTATAGGTCGTTGGATCAGGCATTCCGTCAGCATAAGGCTCCACGATAAGGTGTACCTCACCAAACTGACCTGCACCACCAGACTGCTTCTTGTGGCGGTATTCTGCCTGAGCACTCTTGGTGATAGTCTCACGATAAGGAATGCGAGGCTCCAGATACTCTACCTGAATCTTGTCGATATTCTCAAGGCGCCACTTGAGTGTGCGAAGGTGGAACTCACCCTGACCACGAACGATGGTCTGGCGCAATTCCTTTGACTGCTCCACTACCCATGTTGGGTCTTCCTGGCGCATACGAGTGAGGGCACTCATCATCTTCTCAGTCTCAGCCTCGTTCTTAGCCTTGATAGCACGAGAATACTTAGGGTTAGGATAAACCACGAAGTCGAAGCGGTTTTCGCAATCCTTACCATTGAGGGTGTTGCCTGTCTTTACATCTTTCAGTTTTACAGTACAGCCTATATCGCCTGCTACCATCTCGTCAACAGGAATACGGTTAGCACCAGCTGGGGCATAAATCTGTCCTATTCTTTCCTTTGAACCGCGATCGGCATTGGTGAGGTCGTCGCCAGGCTTAATCTTGCCACTCATAACCTTGAAATACTGCACCTCGCCAATGTGTGGCTCAACACCAGTCTTGAAGAAATATACAGACTCTGGTCCGTTAGCATCGATGGCAACCTCCTCGCCACGAGTGTTGTGAACCTTAGGCATCTCGTCAACATGAGGAACCACATTGCCCAGGAACTCCATCAGACGGCGAACACCCATATCCTTGCCTGCACAGACGCAGAATACAGGGAAGATGCTACGAGTGATGAGTCCCTTGCGGATACCCTCGCGAAGCTCGTCCTCAGTAAGTGTCTCAGTCTCAAAGAACTTCTCCATCAGTCCCTCGTCATTCTCAGCAGCAGCCTCTACGAGAGCCTTGTGAAGCTCCATAGCCTTATCCATCTCCTCAGCAGGAATATCCTCAATGGTAGGAGCACCACCATCTGGTCCCCAAGAATACTTCTTCATCAACAGGACATCGATGAGAGAATTGAAGTTCGGTCCTTCATTGAGAGGATACTGTATAGGTGTAACCTTTGAGCCGTAAATCTCCTGCAGGCGCTCGAGTGTGGTGTGATAGTCACACTTCTCAGCATCGAGCTGGTTAACGAGGAATATTACAGGCTTCTTGAGTTTCTCAGTATAGCGGAAGTGGTTCTGTGTGCCAACCTCAGGACCTACCTGACCATTGATGAGCAATACACATGTGTCAGTAACCTCAAGGGCTGTCAAAGCTGCACCAACGAAATCGTCAGAACCTGGACAGTCTATAATATTAAGTTTCTTGTTGTTCCACTCAACATGGAATACGGTTGAGAAAACAGAATAACCATACTCATGTTCTACAGGGAAATAGTCGGAAACGGTATTCTTCTGTGTAATACGTCCACGACGATTGATGATACCAGCCTCATAGAGGAGAGCCTCAGTGAGGGTGGTCTTACCCGAGCCGTCATTGCCAAGGAGTGCAATGTTCTTGATTTCACTGGTCTGATAAACTTTCATAGATTTCTTTGTTATAGGTTAGTTAGTGTTTATGATTTTAGTCGCTTAGATGCAAAGTTACAAAAAAATGAAGAATGAAGGACGAAGAATGAAGATTTCTTCTCCTTTTTAGCATTTATTAAGAATTATTTTGTAGATTACAGCTCAGCATCAGAGCACTGGAAGGTGGTGCCCTTTGACATATCACCAGTGGTGAGACCTAACTTGAGCCACTTCATGCGTTGTTTGGATGTGCCGTGAGTGAAAGACTCTGGCTGTGAATAGCCGCGAGCCTTCTCCTGAAGGTAGTTGTCACCAATCTTCTGGGCACAGTCGATAGCCTCTTCTATGTCACCGTCTTCAAGTGAGCCAAACTGGGCATTGTCATGATAAGCCCACACTCCAGCATAGAAGTCGGCAAGCAGTTCGAGTCTGACGCTTATTCTGTTGGCTTCTTTCTGCGATACTCTCGCCATCTGGTTATGAGCCTTGTCGAGAATGCCAAGCAGGTTCTCCACATGATGACCCACCTCATGGGCTATCACATAGGCATAGGCAAAGTCGCCATCAGCACCCAGTTCCTTTTTCATTGAGGTGAAGAAGGTAAGGTCGATGTATAGACACTGGTCGGCACTGCAATAGAAGGGACCCATAGCCGACTGTCCGTTGCCACAACCAGTCTGCACACTGCCTGTATAGAGCACCATGCGAGGGGGAACATATTCCCTACCCATTTCCTTGAATACCTCAGTCCACACATCCTCAGTGCCAGCGAGCACCTGGCGAGAGAACTTTGCCAGTTCCTCTTCCTCAGGCGTAAACTCACGACCATTCTGGGTCTGGGTGGTAACATTCGCCATCTGTTCGCTTGTTACCATCTGCAGGGCATCAAGAGGATTGCCTCCCATCACCCAAGTGATAAGTGCCACGATAACAAGTCCGCCAATGCCCATTCCTCCTATGCCAGCTGAGGACAGGCCGCTACGACGACGATCATCTACATTAGTGCTTTCTCTGCGTCCGTTTAGTTTCATCTTTATTTCTATTTAGGTTAATAGTTTATTCAAAAGGTTGTACTTTGTACTTTGTACCTTGTACCTTGTCACCTTGTACCTTGTACTTTGTACCTTGTCACCTTATTCTGGTATCAACAACGACGAGTCTCCATACGAGAGGAAACGGAAGTCATTATTGAGTGCATAGTCATATACCTTGCGCCAGTCTTCACCTATCAGGGCTGCTATGAGCAACAACAGGGTGGACTGGGGTTGGTGGAAATTGGTTATCAGTTTCTCTACCACATGAAACTTATATCCTGGTGCAATGATTATCTTGGTGCTTGTATTCAGGATATTGGTTTCATGGCGAGTCATCCAGTCGAGTATTGCCTTGAGAGCTGTTATGGAATCCACCTCAGCTTCATCGCCTATGTAGGGAGTCCACTGGTTGCTTATGCTCAGCTGGTTTTCATCATCTATCTCAGGATGGCGAAGGAGTGTGCAACCAATATAGTAAAGGCTCTCGAGAGTGCGAACAGAGGTGGTGCCCACAGCTGTCACCTTGCCCCCATGAGCTATGATATTCTCTATAGTCTTACGATGCACAGTGATATACTCGCGATGCATCTCGTGCCCCTCTATCTCTTCACTCTTCACAGGTTTGAAAGTGCCTGCTCCCACATGAAGGGTCACCTCATCGCTGTCTATATGATGCTGGTGAATATCCTGAAGTACGGCATCAGTGAAATGCAGGCCTGCAGTAGGAGCAGCTACACTTCCCTTGATTCTTGAATAGACAGTCTGATAGGTGGTCTTGTCGCTCTCCTCAGTCTTTCTGTTAAGGTATGGAGGAATAGGCAGTTCGCCTATGGCATCGAGTATCTCTGAGAAAGAGACATCACCAGTCCAAGAGAAATTGAGTATATGACCAATGCCATTCTCCCCTCCCCTTTCCACAGAGAGTTCTATCTCCTCGTCATTCACCCTTATAGTGCGCTTGAGCGAACCTGTCTTCCATTTCTTCAGATTGCCCACCAGACCAACCCAAGAGCATTGCGAATGCGTCTGGAATATCTGTTCGTAATCGCGAGGCATATATGGTTCGAGCAGGAATGTCTCGATGAGTGCACCAGTCTCTTTATTAAAATGTATGCGAGCCTGTATCACCTTGGTGTTATTATATACCATCAGGGAACCAGGCGAGAGATAGGTGGCTATATTCTTAAACACATCATGAGAGATGCTACCTTTATTATATATGAGCAGTTTGCTCTCGTCACGCTTGGCAACAGGGTATTTGGCTATTCGCTCATCAGGCAACTGATAAGTGTAGTCTTTTATCTTTATGTGTCTTGGGTCTGTGGACATTTTTCAATCTTTCAATCTTCAATAGTTCAAGGGTGTCACTATGGCATAGATATAAGTAAGCAATAGTATCAGGACTATCACTTCTATGTCAAACTTATCAATGCCTGAGGGAGTGTATTTCTCTGATATAGCATACTTTACGTTGTATAATCGAAGACAGAAACGTCTGTAAATCAAGAAGGCTATGCTACCAGAGATAATACCCCACACAAATCCTACTGAGATATCAGTAAAGAAATGCTGTCCTAAATAGAGTCTTGACCAGCAAAGGGACAAAGACCAGCATACCATGAAGAAGGTCAACAGTTTGCTCTTGGTGAGGTATGCAAAGAACATGGCAAGAGACATAGTGGTTGCAGCATGAGAAGAGAAGAAGCTATAGTCATTGCTGTGAAAGTTTCCTGCTATATCAGCCAAATATTTGAACTCTGGGTCGTTGCATGGTCTTATTCGCTCAAAGAGGGGTTTGGTGATTACTGAGGTGAGACCTGTTGCTATCAGCACTCCAAACACAGCACAACCAAAACAAACAGCTATCTGTTGCATGTTGTCATGATTCTTTATAATCAGCACAAACAATGCTATATACAAAGGCAACCAAGTCCATGCATCAGTAATGACCAGAGCGAAATGGTCTAACACTGCACTCTGACTGCCAAACAGCGAATCAATAAAGTATTTGTCTATCTGCTCTATCATATTTCTTCAACAGTTGATGATGGCATCCAACCTTGTCTTCCATCAGAGAGTTCTATCTGATACCATCCTTTTATGTCTGAGTCTTTTATGTTTACAGATGTTCCTTCATGAATGACAAAGGCATCCGAGGATTTGTGTGTGGGAGAGCTCTTTACTGTCACCATCTCTGCTGTCACCACCCCTTTGTCCTTTGCCAGCAGCATTTTATGCTGATGCCAGGCAAAGAGTATGGAGAACAGGAAGGTAAGAGTAAGCACCACTGAGGAATAAAAAGATATTCTGCGAATACCTATCTGCTCCACAAAGAGATACAGAAGGAAGCATATCAGCGACAAAGCAAATGCCACAATGGAGATAACAGCCCAGTTGTCGATGGAAAACAGACAGACAAATGCCTTATACCACTCAACAAAAAAGACATCAGAACTTACTGGCAACCTGTCGATGGTCTTGTTTGCCGTAATCTCTATGTTATGCTTAATGTCACTATTGGCAGGACTCAGTCTTGCTGCCCTCTGGTAGGCTATCATAGCCTCTGGATAATCACCCATACGGAAATAGGCATTACCCATATTATAATAGGTCTCAGCACTCTGTCCCTGCTTCAGGGCTGCATTATAGTGGGTTATCGCCTTCTGATAATGTCCAGAGCGAAAGGCAGCATCTGCATTCGCCTTGTCTTGAGCCACACAAGGTGCAAGGTACAAGGTACAAAGTACTAAGTACAATATTCTATATATCTGGTTCATAGTTTGTCGATATTTGTTATAGCCTCAGAGGCGAGTTGGTAGGTATGCTGCATATTGCCCATAGGGTCGCCAGGAGCATAACGGGCATACTCGCACTCGTCTATAGCTGTAATGAATGACTTGATAGTTTCCTCTGGAGTACCTCGCTGGGTGAGTGTCTCAGAGATATTGTCACGAGACAGCTGTTCGCTTGGCATAGCGAGTTTGTCGCTGACATATCCCCAAAGAGCTCGCAACACTTCGTCATAGAAATCATCCTTCTTATTTGCCTTCATAAACTTGTTAGCCTTACGCAAACGCTTGGTTGCCACCTTGTTAGCATTCTTGCTTCGCATAGCGATAACATCACGGAACTCCAGAGCTCGATTGCGGAATATGATGAACAATACCACGAAGGCTGCAAAGATGGATGCTATCACACCATGATAAACCTTAGAGCCAAAGAATGTGAGTGAAGGGTGTTGCCTGTTGGTCTCACCAAACATTATGTCGTGAATATCATTATCGTTATACTGTGAGTAACTACCTGAGCCACTGCTACCACTACCCTTCTCCACCTCTATATTAAACGGTTGGGTGGTAAGAGTCTGGTACTTATTGGTCTGAGTGTCGAAATATATGAACTTGATGCCTGGCAGAACGTAGTTGCCCATATTGCGAGGAACAACCAGAATGTCATATATCATGCTTCCTGTCACACCGTCTGTGGTGAGTTTGGTCTTGTCAGTCACCTTGGCATCATACTTCTCAAAGTCCTTAGGCACATTGAGTTCTGGCTGCTTGAGGAGTTTCATATTACCCACTCCACTGACCACAACCCTTACATTGACTGGGTCGCCAGCCTTTACCTTATTCTTGTCTATGGATGAAGTGATGGTGAAATGCCCCACTCCACCTGAGAACCCAGCTGGTTTGGCAGGTAGAGGCATCACCTCGATATTCACACTCGGAGCAGTGAAGTCTTTCTTCACTTCTATGTAGCCTGAACCACCATTGAAGAACGCCTCAAAGGGGTCAACATTAGGATTCTGCTGCATCACTATTCCCTTAAACGTCAGACTCGGAATAGTCAGTTTTCCCGTCATCTGTGGGAACATGACATACTCACTCCATGTGACACAGTTATATGGTTTGCCATTCACACGTTCTATGTGGAATGTCTTTTGTTGGGGCAAAGGAATCTCCTGTGTATGGAAACCCTTCAGGTCTGGCATCTTACCCTCCAGGGCTGTTAGCTCCACCTGAGTATATACCTTATATGTAAGAAGAATAGGTTCCTGTTCATACACCTTCTGTTTGTTGGCTGAAACGCGCAAGAACAAATCCCGACCTGAGATACGAGCTCCTGCTCTATCTACTCTGCGAGCCTGCTGCTGAGGGTAAGAGTTGCCTCCTCCACCTTGCTGGGCCTTTCCGCTGACAGTAATCTTCAGGGCTGAAGAAGCCACATTATTGCCTGCTACAGTACCCTTGGCTGAAGGAATGACGAATGTGCCATTCTTATTCGCCATCAATACATAGGTATAGGTGACAGACGACTGCTGAGAGGCATGTCCGTTGACGAATGAGAAACTCTGTTGGGTACTGGTGCTTGGTCCCATGAGTACCTCAAAGGCATCAGGCACATTACCCATGTGGAAATTCTTTACGTCTGTGGTGTTTACCACATAACGCAACTGAAACTGCTCGCCCACAGCCACATGGGTAGGTCCTTGCACAGTTATCTTCTGTGCAAAGGCTACAAGGGGCATCAGGAGAGCCAGTATGATATGTGTAATATATTTTTTCAAAACTTACCAGTTTTTCTGTATGTTACGACGACGAGGCTGACTCATAGCCTTATTCAATCGCTGTTGGGTAGCCTTCTCCTCCTGGACAGCTGCCTGCAACAACTGCTCAGCATTCTCACGACTCATCTGCTGAGGCTGTTTCTGGTCGTTATTCTGCTTGTTGTCGTCTTTATTCTTGTCTTGGTTCTTATCCTTATTGTCTTTGTCCTTGTCCTTATTATCCTTGTTCTTATCTTTGTTTTTATCGTTTTTATTCTGCTGATTCTGGTTGTTCTGGTTTTGGTTCTGATTCTGCTTTTGCTGACGTTGGCACAATACGAGGTTATACCGAGTCTCGTTGTCGTGAGGTGTGAGCCTCAATGCCTCCTTATACATCTCTATAGCAGGACCATACTGCTGTTGTTTCTGCATTATCACACCCATATTGTGATATGACATAGCCTTTCTCTGTTTGCTCGTTTCAGCTTTGGCTGAGGCTTGGAACATCTCCATAGCGAGCGAGTCCTTGTTTTGTGCCAAGAGGGCACATCCCAGATTATACATCGCCTGAGAATTATTAGGATTGGCCGTCAAAGCCTTGCGATACTGCACCTCAGCCTTTGCAGGACTCTCCTGAACATTCTGGTGGAAAGTACGGTTGCCCTGTCTTATAAAATGTCTGTCAGCATTCTGGGCATTTGCAGAGAGACAGCATAACAGGAGCATAACAACAGCTGTGACATTGCGCTTCTTATAGAGCGAAAACTTCTTAAAGAACGGATTAGCCGTTTCAGAGATTACTACCTCAAGTATCAAGAGAATTATGGCTAAGATGCCAAACCACTGATATACCTCCTCAAATTCGGAATATACCACACTCTCCATATCGCCTTTCTGAATCTTGCTGAGTTCGTTATTCAGGCTTTCCTGGGCAGCTGAGGTATTGTCCACATGTATATATGTTCCCTTGCCAGCAGCAGCTATGTCTTTACACATCTGCTCATTCAGCGAGGTCATCACTGTGTTGCCAGTATTATCAGTAAGGAATCCTCCACCTGCTACAGGTATTGGTGCACCAGTGGGGTTGCCTATGCCCAGAATAAACACTTTATAGCCCTTCTCGCTTGCCTCCTTGGCAGCCTCCATAGCACCACCCTCATGGTCCTCGCCATCAGTGATTACGATTATTGCCTTACCTATGTTCTCCTGTTGGGTGAAACTGTTTGCAGCCAGATTGATAGCCTCACCTATATTGGTGCCCTGAGTCTGAATCAGTGATGGCTCTATATTCTGCAAAAACATCTTGGCTGATACATAGTCACTGGTGATTGGGAGTTGCACATAGGCATCGCCAGCAAATACTATCAGTCCTATCTTATCCTTTGTGAAGTGGTCAACCAGGTTCTCTATCAGCATCTTGCTCTTCTGCAGTCGGCTTGGTGCCACATCGGTAGCAAGCATGGAATTAGAGATGTCCAGACATATCAGTGCCTCTATGCCGTTACGTTTCTCATGACTCACCTTGGTGCCCATCTGCGGACGTGCAACGGTTATTATGACAAGGGCGATGGCCAACTGTATCAACAGGAACTTTCCCCATCTGCGACCAGCCGATGCATCAGGCATCAGGGCATTGATGAGTTGTTTGTCGCCCAGTCGCTTTATATTCTTTCTGCGTCTCCATTCTGCCCACGCCATCATGAGCACCATAACGGGTATTACGGCGAGCAAGTATAAATATGTAGGTGAATAAAAATGCATCTCTTATAACCTCCTTAGCAGTGTTAGTCTCAGCAGCATCTCAAGCAACAGCATGAGCAGGGCTGCGATGGCGAAAGGCTGGTAAGCCTCGTATTTCTTCGAGAACTTCTTGACCAGTATGCGCGATTTCTCTAGTTTGTCTATATCGCTGTATATCTGTCTCAGTTCCTTATTGTTTGTGGCAAGATAGAAGTTTCCGTCGCCTGTGGCTGCTATACTCTTCAGTGTGGTAGCATCTATCTCGTATGCTGCAACTCGTTTTGAACCCACACCAATGGTATATACCCTTATGCCCAGACTCTTGGCTATCTGTGCAGCTGTCAGTGGCGAAATGTCACCCATATTGTTGGCACCATCCGTCAACAGTATCACCACCTTACTCTTGGCCTTGGAATCTTTCAGTCGAGAGATAGCATTGGCAAGTCCCATACCTATTGCCGTACCGTCGCTTATCAGTCCTGTAGCAGCAAGGTCTGGTCGTACGTTTTTCAGCAGATTAAGCAGTGAGGCATGGTCTGTGGTCAGAGGACATTGTGTGAATGCCTCACCAGCAAATACCGTCAGACCTATATTATCATTAGGACGGTCTGCAATAAAGGCTGCTGCCACATTCTTTGCTGCCTCTATGCGGTTAGGGTTCAGATCCTGTGTCAGCATACTGGTAGAGATGTCGATAGCCAACATTATGTCTATTCCCTCCACGCTGCGGTTGTCCCACGCGTTTCTGGTTTGCGGACGTGCTAATGCTGTGACTATCAGCACGAAAGCCGCACAACGAATTATCATTGGCAGGTGTATGAATCGCTGTCGCAGACTCATGGGAGCATTCTTATATACGAAGGCATCACTGATGGTCAGCGAGGCTTCCATCTTATGCTTTCCGCGATTACGCCACAATATGTACCACAAGATATATGGCACTAACAGCAGCAGTAACAGGAAGTATATGGGTTGTGAAAATTCCATCATGCTCTTATATCATACAGTTGCCAGCAAACATACACTATGATTGCCGTAGCAAGTATAATCATTATTCCTATTGATATCTTCAGCCAGGTGCGTGCCTGCATAGTTTGGCGTTGTTGCTTTGTTATGGTAGGCTCTATGCGCTCCTCCGTAGGCACATTCTCCTGCTTGGTGGTATTTATGAAGTCGATAGCCGAAACGAGGTTGCGGTCGTTCTCGCTTATCGCTGTGGTGTATTTGGCAAACTTCACCAGGTCTGCTGTCTCGAATAGTGAGGTCAACTCCTGCAGTTTGCTCTGGTCTTCCTCCTGTTTCAGGTGGCTTATTATCTCTGCTGAGGTCATTTCCTTGGCATTGAATCCGAAGCGGTCTTGCATGTAGAGTCTCAGGGCATCAGTCAGTGCAGTGTAGTATGCCTTTACTTCATCCTCTGTATTTGCCCTGTCTGTTCCTCCGTTCTTCAGTGCCTGAATAGTGTTGAGGGCCTTCTGGTGAGGTGGTATTCTCTTTACTATGCGCACCTTAAACTTAAATGGTTTGTTGCTCTTGAGTCTGATATAAGCCAACAGACACAGTATGTATAACACCACTGCAGCAATGCCCAGCCACAACAGCTCTATCCACTCCGACCACAGGAAGGGGTTGTCCTGAACATCCTTAGGACCGAAGAACTGGTTAGGATGCAGGGTGTCCACCTCTACGGTGAGCACCTTCAGCGCCAGATTGTTGGTTTGCAGGGTCTTGTTGTCTATCCTCACATTCTGCTTGGGAATGTAGTATAGGGTATCCTCAAACGATGTCAGCACCAGGTGTTGTGACACCTTGATAAAACCATCGTTGGCATCTACTGTATCTATTATCGGAGCATCGACCACTTCCACTCCAGGAGTTATCTGTTGCTGAGGTTTCCATTGTGGGAACACCACCCTCTGTCCAGGCTTTACTGTAGCAGATATATGGTAGCCTGTCTGCTCACCAACAAGTATCTGAACAGAGTCAATCTTCACATCTACCAACCCCTGTGCCTTTACTGCAACAGGAATTGATAACGCAATGAACAACAATATGTTAAGAATATATTTCACTCTTTATGCTTATCACTTTATCCTTTGTTCTTTGTCCCTTGTACCTTGTCCCTTGTCCTTTGTACCTTCCTACGCTCTCATCGCGAACAGCTGCTGAAGTGCCGTTACATAATTGCCGTTAGTAGCCACACTCACATAATCTACTGAATTACGCTGAAACACCTGTCTTACCCTCTCCGAATGCTCTCTCCAGTATTTGTTATGGGCCATTCTCAGGGGTTTGTATGAAGTGTCTATATACTGCTCATAGCCCGTCTCAGCATCATGCACTCGCAGTATGCCCACATCAGGCATATTCTCCATCAGCTGGTCGTAGATTCTTATACCAACCACATCATGACGCGAGTGACATATCTGAAGGGGTTTCTCGAAGTCCTTACGGTCGTAGAAGTCGCTCATCAGGAAGGCTGTGCAACGTCTCTTCTGCGTCTTGCCCAGAAACTCCAGTGCCACACCGATGTCAGTCTTCTTTGACTCAGGCTCAAAGGACAGCATCTCATGTATTATATACAGTATGTGTTTTCTGCCCTTTTTGGGTGGGATGTATTTCTCTATACGGTCTGAGAAGAATATCACACCTATCTTATCATTATTCTGTATGGCAGAGAATGCCAGTGTTGAGGCTATCTCTGCAGCCATCTCAGCTTTGGTCTCCACCCTTGTACCGAAATTTAGCGAACCAGAGACATCCACCAGCAGCATGACGGTGAGCTCGCGCTCCTCCTCAAACACCTTGACATAGGGACGATGAAAACGGGCAGTGACGTTCCAGTCAATATCTCTCACGTCATCGCCATACTGGTAGTCGCGCACTTCTGCAAATGCCATTCCCCTACCCTTGAATGCTGAGTGATACTGACCAGCAAAGAGATTGTTTGACAGTCCCTTTGCCTTGATTTCAATCTTCCTGACCTTGGAAAGTAACTCCGTTCCGTTCACGGTACCTCAACCTTATTGATAATCTGACTTACTATGTCTTCTGTTGTGATATTATTAGCCTCAGCCTCGTATGACAGGCCGATACGATGACGCAAAACGTCGTGTGCCACTGCTCTCACATCCTCTGGAACCACATAGCCTCTGCGCTTGATGAATGCGTAAGCACGTGAAGCCTTGGCAAGGTTGATGCTGGCACGAGGTGAAGCACCAAAGGTAATCATCGGACTGAGTTCGTCCAGACCGTACTGCTTAGGGTATCTGGTGGCAAACACCATATCGGCTATATACTGCTCTATCTTCTCGTCTATATATACCTGCTTCACCACCTCACGAGCCTTCAGTATCTCGTCGGCACTTGACACAGGGAGAATCTCAGGCATACTGCCAGCAAGGTTCTCACGCATAATCTTCTTCTCCTCCTCTATGGTAGGATAGCCTATGATAACCTTCAGCATGAAACGGTCCATCTGTGCCTCAGGCAGTGGGTATGTACCCTCCTGCTCTATTGGGTTCTGCGTTGCCATCACCAGGAAAGGCTTAGGCAGAGCCATAGTGTTGTCGCCAATAGTCACCTGATGCTCCTGCATAGCCTCCAGCAGTGCACTCTGCACCTTGGCTGGGGCACGGTTTATTTCGTCGGCAAGCACGAAGTTTGCAAACACAGGACCCTTCTTAATCTGGAAACCCTCCTCCTTCTGCGAGTAAACCATCGTACCCACCACATCTGCAGGCAGCAGGTCAGGTGTGAACTGTATTCTGCTGAACTTACTGTCTATCAGCTTAGCCAACGTGTTTATTGTCAAGGTCTTGGCAAGACCAGGCACACCCTCCAGCAATATGTGGCCATCGCTCAGCAGTCCTATGAGCAGTGACTCTATCAGGTGCTTCTGTCCCACTATCACCCTGTTAAGACCTGTAGTGAGATTAGTAACAAAGTTACTCTGCTGTTCTATCAGAACGTTTAGTTCTCTTATATCAACTGTTTCAGCCATAATCGTGAACTTTCTTTATTGTTAGTTAATCCTAATTCTTCGAGCGAAGCTCTCAGGCGAGCAAAGCTCGGAGCCTAATTCTTCATTAGTAACTGCAAAGATAATCAAAAATCCTGACATGAGCGCCAAATTAACAATCATTTAATTATTTTCCACTATTATAAATACAACAAACCACCGTCGCAAGACGCGACAGTGGCTATATTCTTGTGCTGGAGATATTATGCTCCCTCGAAAAGTTCCTCTGATAAATAGCTATACACATAGCCTGAGGACTGAAAAAACAAACCAGTTTTCGGATTGCTGAGTTTTTCAAAAACACGTGAGTTATAAACAGCATCAAAGGCTTTCTGCATATTGTAACCTCTCTCATCAATCAAGCGGGAAATGAGATCTTTCACAATATTCTCTTTCATATTTTGATATTCTGTCTCTGATACGTTCATAGTCACTTAACACTTATTGTTTAACGAGGATATCCACAGCCTTCTGTGTGCAGAAAGCATATTGATATGTTATACCCTTTATATACTTAATGCGATTGAGAAATTCATCAAATGTTATATACCCTTGGCGAAATCTGGTTATCTGCGCACCTATTCTGTCATTAGCTATCGGACCATACACTATGTCATAGTCGTGCAGAGTCTTCCCTTGTGGCTCTGTACGATGGTCATAAACAAAATGAGCCCACTCTTCTGTATAACCTTCAAAACATTTGCAACGCAAATCCGTCATGAGTCCTTTGTCAAACTCAAAAACACTTACCACAGGCTCTGTATCTGTAAATTCAGCCTTAAACTGTGCCATTTCCATAGCCTGCTGATAATTCTCCGACAGATAGAATGCTTTACCAAAATCCTTGTTAGGCTTAGATTTTTCCAAGTCTATCTTCTGTATGTCAACATTTGAACCATGATACAATTTCATAGTGTCCCTCCCTTCATTTGACAATACTCATGCAGTGTCTTAATATTCTCTTCCACAGAGAGTGTATGCATAATGCCATAATGTTTATCACATAAATCCATGGCACCATAGCGACTGAGATAGCGAAATGCCTCAGCCTCCGTCACTCTAAACTGAGCAGCGAACACCGCAACAAGCAGCACTATATACTCTATCTTATCACTCATCGCTTTAGCCATAATCAAATAATTTCGTTTCTGCTGGCAAATTTACAAACTTTTTTCCTTTCCTCCAAATCTTTAGGGGAAATATAGATTTAGCTGAAGGAACGTTTCGTTCCTATTTCTCATAATTGGCAAGCATACTCTTTATTGTCTTCATCAGTTCATTGCGTACATGCTGGGGCTCCATCACCTCCAGTTTTTCTCTGTGCCATAGCAGTTGTTGATAGAAATTATAACATGGCACCAGACTATACTCAAAGATGCTCCATTCGTCAGTTGTTTCCACCTCCTTCTGCGATTCGTGGATAGGCAGTGCCCTGACATATTCCACCTGTGCGCCATACACCTTAATCCTTATATTCTCAGGCTTCTGGTCATCAGAATGGTTCACTCCAAAGCTACCCTTAAAATATTCCTCTGCGGTAATCTTGTTTGAAGGCAGCATTTTCTGTTCCGTCAGCCTTACGTTCACCATTCGCTCCAAGGCAAATACTGAGATGCCTCGATGGTGGTTGTCTGGCTCTGCTGCCAGATACCATCTCTTCTCCCATGTCTTGAGAAAATAAGGTATAAGCAACTGGTGCTTCACAGTCTTTCTGTTAAACGAATAGTATTCACACTCTATCCCCCTCTTCCTATCTATAGCCTCCAGAATAATCTGCACATTCTCCACTCCAGTAGGAGCCTCTGTCAGCACCATTTTATCACGATGTTTCAGAGCCAGCTCCGTCATACCCTCTATATGGTATGCAGACAACAGATAATCATACAGCGAATCATCCTCCCCATACAAAGCCTTATGGCGATGCAGCTCATACTTACCAGACCGCTGGTTAAACTCTATATAGCATGGAAAAGTCTCGTCTATAAAGTCCTTATATCTCGCAAAAGTGCGAGGCAGAATCTCATCACCCTCATAAAGTGACGAATATCTGTAACTCTCGTTTATCTCCTTCAGAGTCAAAGCCCCCTTGCGTTGCAGCAAGTTTATAAGGTATAGACATTTCTTTAGTTTTGACATAGCTCATACAGTTTTATCACATCCAAAACATCTGCATCTCCCTCTTCTTTCCATCGCTTCACCAACTCAACCCCTTTACGAAACTCTTCCCCTTGAACCTTGCCCAGCATAATCATCACAGCAATGTTCTTCCTACACTTAGTATCGCCAAGTTCCTCAGCTCGCATCCATGCTCTCATAGCCACAGAGAAATTGCCACCATTTGCATATCGCTTTGCAATCTGGTCTAACTCTGTAACATCCATCGCTTCCTGTATTTTACGCTCAGTTTGCTTCATGTTTGTTTTTGGTTATTCCATTTTTTCAGACATTTTTGTATGTTTTGTCAGAAACGAACGGACTTACCAGTCTTGACTGACGAGTCTTGGTGCTACCACATTTCGGACACTTGCATGGTTGACTCATTGTCGATGCATACAATTCTATATTTGGTGCAAGAAACCGCTTCCCACACTCTATACATTTCATTAAAGTTATACCTCTAAACATTCCAAAATCTGTTTGTCACAGGTTGTCAACAATAAGTAGGACTATGCATTAGACTTTGTTTTCCTAAGAATTGTTATAACTATAGGCACAACTGCAAGTGCAATCTCTTTAACATTTTTCCAAATGTTAGATTTTGTTTCTGTTTTAATTTTATTTTCTGCCATAATTGTAAATTTTATATTTCTTCAAATTCAACATCCTCAATATTTGATTCTAGCATCTTATGTATTCTTTCCTGATACTCCCTAAGCCTTGCAAGTTCTTTTTTGCATACTTGTAGTTCTTGTTCTCTCAGCTCAAGTGTACCAACTAACTCCATAAATGCAGGGTAGAGTGCATAGTATTTCTTGTCATCTTTTATAAATGTATTCAAAGCATTAAAGTATTCTCCCAAGTACTCTTTCATTTGTAATTTGATTTGTTCGAGTTCTTGTTGTGCTTTATAGGCTTTCCACGCATTCCATGCTTCAATGATAAGGCCTACACCTGCAATACCTTTATTTACGTTATTAGCAAATTTAACTGCTCCCCAAGGTTTAAATTTCACATTTGGCGCTATAACATCCCTTGCTGATTTTACCATGTTATTGTCTATTTTAATACCGCCAAGTTTGGATCCATATTTATCAATAACATCTTCAAAGAATCCCTTGTCTTTATTAAGTTGGCTGACTTTATTATTGCATTTGATTTCTAATTCGCTACTGCTACCAATTATGTTCTCAAAAAGATCATCTACTTTGCCTGACAAAACTCCAAAATTACCATTTTCGTCTAGAGTGCCAAAGTATTTATACATTACTTCGTCAAATGTATCAACAGTGGCATCTTGAATAATCGAGTAATAATGTAGTCTTTCTTTTTCTAATGCATCACGCAAATCATGCCTTCTTGAACTTAATGCACTTCTAAAGGAATCAACGTCGCCTTTAATTTCTATTTGGCTTTCTTCAGCTTTAATAAGAGCGCTCTCTTGAGGGTCTATTTCTGCTTCTGAAATCGAAGATATCTGGTTGATGAAGTCTTTTGATGCCGAAATCAAATTTGCTTCATGAAGTTCTTCTTTATTGACGGAGTCCA
>Ga0326511_10001869_pt1 | contig 17296 bp, 7 predicted proteins | sample 0_2496_0518_D_FD_203701 | JGI IMG/M metagenome (GOLD analysis project Ga0326511, IMG submission 203701) | Bovine rumen microbial communities from UC Davis, California, United States - 0_2496_0518 | ecosystem: Host-associated > Mammals > Digestive system > Stomach > Rumen | place: USA: California...
TCCCACGTCCATCGGCCTCAGCGCCAGCTGGGACACCGGACTGCTGGAAGAAGTGGGGCAGGTGATTGGCGAGGAACTGACGGCCCAGGGCGGCACCATCGGCTACGGACCGGTGATTGACCTTTCCCGCGAACCCCGCTGGTCCCGCGTGGAAGAAACCTACGGAGAAGACATGTACCTGACCTCCCAAATGGCATCGGCCATGGTGAGGGGGACCTCTTCCAAGGGCGTCATCTCCACCCTCAAGCATTTTGTGGCGTATGGCATTCCGGAGGGCGGACATAACGGCAGCCCTTCCCATATCGGCCCCCGTGACCTGGAAGAGAACGTGCTGCCCACCTTCAAGGCGGCCATCGACGGCGGCGCCCTTTCCGTCATGACCAGCTACAATACCATCGACGGCATCCCCTCCACCTGCAACGGAGAACTCCTGTCCGGCGTGCTGCACAAACGCTGGAACTTCCAGGGCTTTGTGGTGAGCGACCTGGAAAGCATCGACGGCATCTATGCCAGCCACCATGTGGCCGCGGATGCGCAGGAAGCGGCGGAAATGGCCCTGAACGCCGGCGTGGACGTGGACCTGGGCGCCCGCTGCTATCCCCTCCTCAAAGAATCGGTGGAAGCCGGGCGCATTTCCATGGCCACCCTGGACCGTGCCGTCAAACGCGTCCTTCTCCGGAAATTCGAAGCCGGTCTCTTCGACCATCCCTACCTGCCGGAGGGCTCCGCCGACAAGGTGCGTTCCCCCGAGCACACAGCCGTGGCCGCCCAGGCCGCCCGTGAGAGCGTGACGCTCCTGAAAAACAACGGCATATTGCCTTTGCGGGCCGGTACGCGCATCGCCCTTGTCGGCCCCAACGCCGACAACATGTACAACCAGCTGGGAGACTATACCGCCCCCCAGGCGCCGGAGAACGTGGTCACCATGCTCCGCGGACTCAAAGAGGCCGGAGCCGATGTCAGCTACGTGAAGGGCTGCGCCGTGCGGGACACCCGGTCGTCCAACATCCCGGACGCCGTCCAGGCCGCCCGCCGCGCCGACGTGGTGGTGGCCGTAGTAGGCGGTTCATCGGCACGGGATTTCCGCACCAGATACATTGACACCGGCGCCGCCGTAGTGGACCAGGCCGCCGTTTCCGACATGGAGGCCGGAGAAGGCTTCGACCGCAGCACGCTGGACCTGCTGGGCCTGCAGCCGCAGCTGCTCAAGGAACTCAAGGCCACCGGCAAGCCGCTGGTGGTGGTGTATGTGGAAGGCCGTCCGCTGGACAAGCGCTGGGCCGACGAAAACGCCGACGCCCTCCTCACCCTCTGGTATCCCGGCGGGGAAGGCGGAAGGGCCCTGGCCGATGTCCTGCTGGGCCGTTACAACCCTGCCGGACGCCTGAGCGTGAGCGTGCCCCGCAGCGTGGGACAGCTTCCCGTCCATTACAACCGCAAGCTGCCTTACAGCCACGACTACGTGGAAGAGAGCGCCGCTCCCCTGTACCCCTTCGGATATGGGCTCAGCTATTCCACCTTCACCTACGCGAACCTCCGCGTGGAAGGCTCCGTACCGAATGACCTCTGCGTAAAAATAGACGTGACCAATGACGGCACGATGGCCGGAGACGAGGTGGTACAGGTGTACATCCGCGACCTCATCGCCTCCACGGTCCGGCCCCGCAAGCAGCTTTGCGCCTTCCGCCGCGTCAAAGGCATCGGTCCCGGGGAAACCGTCACCGTGAGCCTGCCCCTGGAGCGCAGCGCCTTTGAACTGGTGAATCCGTCCATGCAGCGCGTGGTGGAACCCGGCGATTTTGAAATCCAGGTTGGCGCATCTTCGGAAGATATCCGACTCAAAACCATCGTCCATTACCAATAACCACATGCAAATAACAGCTTTACTTTTGGTGGCCGCGCTGCCTTTCTGGCAGGATATGCAGGCCACATCCGTGAACGCGGAGACCCGGCGCACGGAAGTCATTTATTTTGCCAGCCGGGAAGACGCCCTGTCCAAAGGCTTCCGCGAGAGCGAAAACTACAAGAGCCTGAACGGCACCTGGGATTTCAAGTATTTTGAAGACCACCGCGGCATGGAAGTGCCCGCCGCCTGGGACAAAATCCAGGTTCCCGGAAACTGGGAGGTGCAGGGATGGGGCACCGCCATCTACACCAACATCAGGTACGACTTCTGCCCGGAAAATCCTGTTCCGGGGGTGCTGCCGGAAGCGGTGCCCGCCGCCCTGTACCGGCGCAGTTTCACGGTCCCGGACAGCTGGAAGGGACGGGAAGTGTACCTGAACCTGGCCGGCAGCAAAAGCGGCACGTACGTGTATGTGAACGGAAAGGAAATCGGCTACAGCGAGGACTCCAAGGACCTGGCCCGTTTCCGCATCACGGAGGCCCTGCAGCCCGGAGAGAACGAACTGCTGCTCAAGATTTACCGCTACACCCAGGCTTCCTGGCTGGAGGACCAGGACTTCTGGCGCCTTTCCGGCCTGGAGCGGGACGTGTACCTGTCCAGCGAGAAAACGCACAACGGCTTCAATTTCCAAGTGGTTTCCACGCTGGACACCGACTTGCAGACCGGCCTGTTCCGCCTCAAGATGACAGCCCTGCAGCCCACCGATGTTTCCTATGAACTGTTGGACAAAGACGGCAGCGCCGTGGCCAACGCCAGCTTCCAGTTCTCGGGCCGGATGGAATCGGAGGCGGAGCGCCTGCCCGGCGTACGCCGCTGGAGCGCGGAAACGCCTGAACTCTACACCCTTGTGTTACGGGTGAACGGGGAATATACGCGCTTCCATGTGGGTTTCCGCCGCCTGGAGATTGTCACGGCCAAAGACGGGGACCGGGACGTGAAGGTTTTCCTGGTGAACGGCCAGCCCGTGAAATTCAAGGGCGTGAACCTGCATGAGCACAACCCCTACACCGGCCATTACACCACCCGGGAGAACATCCTGGAAGACCTTGCGCTCATGAAGCGCTGCAACATCAACGCCATCCGTACCTGCCACTATCCCCAGCAGCGGGAGTTCTACGAGCTGTGCGACTCCCTGGGCTTCTATGTGTACGACGAAGCCAACATCGAAACCCACGGCATGGGCTACGACCTGGCCACCACCCTGGGCAACAAGCCCGAATGGTATGCCAAGCACCTGGACCGCGCCCTCAACATGTACTGGCGAACAGCCGGCTACCCCTGCGTGACCATCCTCTCACTGGGCAACGAGTCCGGAAACGGCGTCAACTTCTACGAGCTCTACAAGGTGATCAAAGCCCTGGAGGAAGACGGCCAGAACCGGCCCGTGGTGTACGAACGGGCCGAGTATGAATGGAATACGGACTTCCTGAACCCCATGTACCCCGGAGCGGACTGGCTCCGCCGGATGGGAGAGCAGTATGCGGAAAAACCGATTGTCCTGTGCGAATACTCCCATGCCATGGGCAATTCCAACGGCTCTTTTGACTGGCAGTGGGACCAGTTCTACGCCCACAAGCACTTGCAGGGCGGCTTTATCTGGGACTGGGTGGACCAGGGCCTCTACGACCAGGAGCGCGGCTGGACCTACGGCGGAGACTACGGCGAGAACGCCCCCTCCGACGCCAATTTCTGCTGTAACGGCCTGGTGAACCCCGACCGCGACCCGCACCCCGGCTTCTACGAAATCAAGCACATCTACCAGGACGTGAGCATCCGGGCCGTGGATGCAGAAAACGGCCTATTCGAGATTTTCAACCGGCATTACTTCACGGACCTGAGCCGGTATACGGTGAAATACTGGGTGGAACGGGACGGCAAACGGCCCTTCTGGTGGTTCACCCACAAGAAAAAGTTCAACACGGCACCCCAGACAGCCGAGCAGTTCCGGGTTAAGCTGCCCCGGATGAAAAAGGCCGGGCAGTACCGCATCTTTTTTGAGGTTTCCACTGCCGAAGCCCTTCCGCTGGTGGAAAAAGGCACCCTGCTGGCCTGCGACGAAATCCTCATCAAAGACACATCGGCCCCGAAGACGCGCCGGGCCAAAGGCTGGCTCTCCTTCACCGACAGTGACAGCCTGGCCGTGATAAGCGGCGCTTCCGTGGAGCTGGTCTTTGACAAGACGGAAGGCATTGTCCGGAGCTGGAAAGTGAAAGGACGGGACCTGGTGGATCCTTCCTTCGGCATCCGTCCCAACTTCTGGCGTGCCCCCAACGACAACGATTACGGCAACGGCGCCCCCATGCGCACCAAGCAGTTCAAGACACCGGAGAAACCGGACCGCGTGGAAGTGTCCAAGCAGGCCGACGGCACCGTCCTCATCGCCCTGAAGGGCCGCGGCGTACGGGCCTCGGAAACGTACACGGTCTATCCCGACGGGACACTGACCATCGGCGTGCGGACCGCTCCCGGAACGGACAGCAACGTGGAAATTCCCCGCCTGGGCTTCCGCCTGCGGGTGGGATCATCCGCCTTCCGGTACTTCGGACGCGGCCCCCTGGAAAATTACTGGGACCGCAACACCGCCACCTTCAAGCGCATCTGGAAATCCACCGCCGAGGAATCGTACTATCCTTATGTGCGTCCCCAGGAATGCGGACATCACACAGATACCGACTGGCTCTCCGTGGGCGGCTTTACGGTGGTCCGCGGCCAGGAACCCTTCGAGTTCAATGTGCTCCGCCTCGCCGTGGAAGACCTGGACGGCGGCCTCGAGAAATCCCAGACGCACCTTTGCGACGTCACGCCCCGGGACTTCACCGAAGTGTGCATCGACTACAAGATGAGCGGCCTGGGCGGCTATGACAGCTGGGGTTCCCGTCCGGAGAAGGCCCGCACCCTCTGGAGCACGGAAAGCTACAGCTACCAGTTCACCCTTACCCCCGACAAACCGTCCAAAGCAACGAAATACAGATAACCTACCTATATATGAAAGTTTTGAAAATCTTGTCCTATATGGTCCTGGGCATTGCGCTCAGCTGCACCTGCACCCCGAAAGCGAATCCCGACACAGGGAAGGACAGCATTCCCGTAAGCGGCGTAAGCATCAGCCGTACAGCTATTTCCGTAAGGGTCGGCGACACGTTCAAGCTCGCCGCCAAGGTTGAGCCCTACAATGCCGGCAACCAGACCGTGAGCTGGAGCACCGCCAACCCGGAACTGGTGCGCATCGACACGCAGAGCGGCGCCGCCCAAGCCCTTGCCGAAGGGACCGCTGCCGTGACCGTCACCACGCAGGAAGGCGCCTTCACGGCCTCCTGCACCGTCACCATATCGCCTGCCGCACAGCAGACCGACCCCACACCCAATCCGCCCGCCCCCGGCCCGGGCGATCCCGGCGCACCGGCGGCCTTCGGGGCCGTGCCTACAGCCGGGCAGCTGGCCTGGCAGCGGCAGGAACTGCTGATGTTCTACCACTACGGGCAGGCCACGTTCTCCGGCTGGGACGGTGAAAACGGCACCTGCAACGGCAAGCCCTGGAGCGAGAGCCTGCTCCTGGAGAACTACGCCCCCACCACCATCAATGCCGACCAGTGGGTGAAAACGGCCGCGGACAACGGCTTCAAGGAAGTCATCCTCACGGCCAAGCACCACGACGGATTCTGCCTGTGGGACAACCCGGAGAGCACGACGGACGTGGCCAACGACGCCTGCAAGAACCATACGGACGTGGTACAAGCCGTCCGCGACGCCTGCAACAAGTACGGCGTGAACATGGGCATTTATCTCTCCCCCTGGGATCGCATGATTGAAGTGAGCGGAAAGAGCACCACCCAATACGAAACCATGTACAAGAACGCCCTCAAGGACCTCATGACCAAGTATGCTCCCGTGGTGGAAATGTGGTTCGACGGCAACCACGCCGGGAATTTCAATTGGGAGAGCGTGAACCAGGTGGTGCTGGACGCCAATCCGGAATGCGTGATTTTCTCCAACGGCGGCCCCGGCTGCCGCTGGGTGGGCAATGAGAACGGCGATGCCGGCGAGACCAACTGGGGCACCATCAACATCAAAGGCCGCGGCCTGAGTCCCAGCAACCTGCCGGGCAACTATGAAGACTACCTGGCGCACGGTGACCGGAACGGAGACAGCTGGTGCCCGGCGGAATGCGATTTCTCCATCCAGCGGATCGGAGACCACAACGGATGGTTCTACGGGGCCGACGACTCCCGCAAGACCGCCCGTCAGCTCATGCAGCTGTACTACGAGAGCGTGGGCCGCAACGGCGTATTCCTGATGAACGTGCCCCCGTCCGACAAGGGTGTCATCGACAGCAAGGAAGTGAAAATCATCGAGGAATTCACGGCCATGCGGCAGGCGGTCTTCGCCGTGAACCTGGCCGACGGAGCCACCGCTTCCAGTGCGGCGGTCCGGGGCGGTTACACGGAAGGGTACGGGGCACAGCACCTCCTGGACGGCGCATACGACACGTACTTTGCCACCGACGACAACGTGACTACAGCCGACATAGACATTGTCCTGGACGGCAGCAAGACCTTCAACCGCGTCGTGCTGCAGGAGTACATTCCGCTGGGACAACGTGTGGAATCCTTCACCATCCAGTACCGGAAAAACGGGAACTGGACAGACTGGAAGAGCGGCACCACCATCGGCCACAAGCGCATCCTTCTGGGAAACAGCGTTACGGCCGATGCCGTCCGCATCCGCATCACCGCGTCCCTCGCCTGTCCCGTGCTGAACGGCTTCGGTTTGTATAACGATACAGTTTCCGGCTTATGAGAAAAACGCTTGTGACGATGGCAGGGTGCCTCCTTCTTCTGGCATCCTGCGCTCCCAAGGACGGCATCCGCACGCTCCGGGCCACCACAGATACGGAAGCCGACCTGGGCCGCATCAAGGAAATAGACGGTCCGGTGAAGGTCCGGCTGCTGGTGAAGAACGACTATCCGGACACCTTATATCCGGTACAGCTCTATACGCCGTGCAGCTGTACGAAGGTCCACTTCAGCCACGACCCCGTACCTCCGGGAGCGGACGAAGTGCTGGAAGTTACGTACAACCCGGCTTATCGGCCCGGCCCCATGATGGAGCAAATCAGCGTCTACTACATGCACTCACCGGTAAAGGTGAGAAGCCTGGTCATCAAGGGCGAAGTGATTGGCTACAACCACCCCATTGAAGAAGACCGCCCCTACGACTTTGGCGAAGGCCTGTTCATGAGCCATAAAGTCCTGGGCTTCGGAGCCCTGGCTCCCGGAGAGACGCGCGACGTGTTCTTCCGCCACGGGAACGGCAACAAACGGAAGGCCGACATCCGCTTCGAGGTCCCTCAAGAATGGGGGCCGTTCCTGAGGCTGCGACAGCCCGGGAAGATGAAGGCCGACGAGCGCGACACCATCCATGTCCGCTTCACCATGCCGGAGGGAACGGACACGGTGGACTTCTGGGTGCAGCCTTACGTGAACGGAAAACCCACCCGTGAAAAAATTCGGATTAAAGCTTCTAAAAAGTAATTTTTTTTCACTAACTTTGCCGTCCAAAATACTTAAAACATGAAAGACAAACAACCTAAACAGCTAATAATCCGTAAGTATAGAAGTCTAAAAGTCAACAATCTTAAAGAATTGTAAATCAATTCAATATACTACTAACCACCAATTTTCAACAACCTATGAGTTATCATCTTAACAACGTTCTGACAAGAGCGCTAGTCGCCCTTGTCGGACTGTTTGTCGCAGGAGGACTCGCCATGGCCCAGAACCGGACCGTCACGGGAACTGTCCTGGATGACTACGGTGAACCGCTCATCGGCGCCAGCGTAACCGCTGAAGGTGTCAATCCTCCTCTGGGTGTAATCACCGACCTCGACGGACACTATGAAATCTCCGTACCGGCCGGCGTTGCCCAGCTGAGGTTCTCCTTCATCGGCCAGGAAGACGCCCTTGAAACGATTGGGAACCGTTCTGTCATCAATGTAACCCTGGCCAGCGCCAACATTGCGCTCAATGCAACCGTCGTCACGGCCATGGGTATCAAGAAAGAGGAGAAATCCCTCTCCTACAACGTACAGCAGACCAAGCTGGAGACGGTGTCTCCGGTGGGCTCGTTCGTCAACAGCCTGAACGGTAAAGTGGCGGGCGTCTCCATCAACCAGTCATCCACGGGCGTGGGCGGCGCTTCGCGTATCGTGATGCGCGGTTCCAAGTCCATCTCCAACAACAACAACGCCCTGTACGTCATTGACGGTATTCCCATGCAGTCGCTGCGCGGGACCCAGCCGGAAGGCGTTTTCGCCGGTGCCGGACAGACGGGTGACGTCCTGGGCTCCCTGAACCAGGAAGACATCGAAAGCATTTCCGTGCTTTCCGGCCCTTCCGCCGCCGCCCTGTATGGTGCCAACGCCGCCAACGGTGTCATCATCATCACCACCAAGAAGGGCGGGAAAGACCGCCTGGACATTGACTACAGCAACAGCACCACCTTCTCCCGCGCATACATCATGCCGGAATTCCAGAACACGTACGGTGCCACCAGCCCCGGTTCCTACTACAGCTGGGGACAGAAGCTGGCAACGCCCTCCACCTATAATCCGCGCGACTTCTTCCAGACCGGATTCAACGAGGTGAACTCCCTGGGCATCTCCACCGGCACGGAACGCAGCCAGACCTACCTCTCCGCTGCGGTGGCCAACGCCCGCGGCATTGTCCACAACAACAACGTGAACCGCTACAACCTGAGTTTCCGCAACACCACGGACATCCTCAAGGACATCCTGACCCTGGACGTGAACATCACCTACGGCCATGTGAACGAGCAGAACATGATTGCCCAGGGTGAATACGGCAACCCCATTGTTCCCGTTTACCTGTTCCCCGCCGGCGAAGACTGGTCCAAGGTGGAAGTGTACGAGCGCTACGACACCGGCCGCGGCATCAAGACCCAGTTCTGGCCCTACGACTTCGAGCACTCCATGCAGAACCCGTACTGGATTACGGAGCACCAGAAGTGGCAGAATGCCAAGAACCGCCTGATGGGCAGCGCCCAGCTTTCTTACAAGCCCCTCAAATGGCTCACGCTCAGTGCCCGTGCCAAATACGACCGCACCGACGAAGTGCAGGAGCAGAAATTCGACGCCGGCACCAACACCCTCTTCACCGAGGGCTCCAAGCATGGTAAATACAGCCGCAACAACCAGTACACCGAGCAGGCGTTCGGCGAAGTGCTGGCCACCTTCAACAAATACTTCGGCGACAACATCGTGAACCTGTCCGGCGTGGTGGGTGCGAATATTGACAACGTCATTTTCCGCACCGATTTTGCCGGCGGCCCCCTCATCCAGGTGAACAACAAATTCGACCTGAACAACATTGACAGGGCCAGTTCCAACGCCTCCATCGGCTCCGACGGCTACCGCTACCAGAACCAGTCCGTGTTTGCCAACGCCCAGGCGGGCTACCGCAGCAAGGTCTATCTGGACCTGACTTTCCGCGCCGACTGGAACTCCGCCCTCTGGACGGCTGGTGCCATCACCTACCCTACCGTGGGCCTCTCCGGCATCATGACGGAACTCATTCCGGGCATGAAGACTCGCTTCTTCCCGTATTGGAAAATCCGCGCATCCTATTCAGAGGTAGGTAACGCGCCCAATCCGGCCCTGTACCTGCTGGATCCGCGCGGCACCCAGGTGAACGGCACCATCGCCCGCAACACGCGCCGTGCCAACAAGGACCTGAAGCCGGAACGCACCAAGTCCTGGGAAGTGGGTACCAACATCCATTTCTTTGACAGCAAGGTCCAGTTGGATGCTACCTACTACAAGGCCAGCACCTACAACCAGTTCTACAATCCCCGCCTGTCCTCCACCTCCACCAACAGCAACATTTACCTGAACGGCGGCCAGGTGGACAACTGGGGCGTGGAAATGGCCCTGCGCTATGACGACAGCGCCGGCAAGTTCAACTGGGGCACCTATGCCACCTGGACCTGGAACCAGAACAAGATTGTGGACCTGCACTTCAAGGATCCCGTCACCGGGGAAGTGTACGACGGCAACGGCCTCCCGATGGGCGGCTTCGGCGGCGTCAACACCTTCCTGCGCGAAGGCGGCACCCTGGGTGACGTATATGTGACCACCATCGCCACCGACGAAAAAGGCTTCTACAAGCTCAACGCGGCCGGCATGATCCAGGCCAACTACAACGAGAGCGACATGATTTTCGCCGGCACCACCGACGCCAAGCACCGGCTCAGCTGGGGCGGCCACTTCGGCTATGCCGGTTTCAAGGCCAGCTTCCTCATCACGGCCCGCCTGGGCGGCGTGGCCATCTCCAAGACCCAGGCCATCCTGGATTACTACGGCGTGTCCAAGGATTCCGCCGACGCCCGTGACCGCGGTTACTTTGACTTCAACGGCATGCGCACCTACGATGTCCAGGGCTATTACCAGACCCTGGGCGTCCGCGACGGCATCATGAGCCAGTACGTATACGACGCAACGAACGTACGCCTGGCCGAAGTTTCCCTGGGCTACGATTTCCCCGTCGAAAAATGGGGCAAATGGATCAAGGGACTCAATGTCTCCTTCGTGGGCAACAACCTGGCCATGCTTTTCCTCCGGGCTCCCTTCGATCCCGAAATGACGGCCAGCGTGGGCACCTACAACCAGGGCGTGGACTACTTCATGCAGCCCTCCACCCGCAGCATGGGCTTCTCCGTGAAGGTGAAGTTCGGCGGCAGCACCGCTTCCAAGGCTCCCGCTTCCGTTCCCAACTACGTAGAACCTTACGTCCCCGAAAAAGTGGTGGAGAAGGTGGTCGAGAAAGAAGTGATCAAGGAAGTGCCCGTAGAGGTAATCAAGGAAGTGAAAGTGCCCGCCAAGCTGGAAGGCACCTACGAAGATGACCTCTACTTCATCATCGGCAAAACCGAAATTCGTCCCGAACAGGCGTTCAAACTGGGACAGATTGCCCAGATCCTGAAGGAGAATCCGGACGCCACCATTACCATCAGCGGTTATGCAGACAGCGCCACCGGCAATGCCTCCATTAACCAGACCCTCTCCGAGCAGCGCGCTGCCAAGGTGAAGGAAATGCTCATGGCGGCAGGCATTAGCGAAAGCCGCATCAGCATCCACGCTACCGGCTCTGACCGCAATGCCTCCCAGAGTCCCGAATCCAACCGTGTTGCCGTGTGCATCGTTAAATAAACAGGAGGACGACGAGTATGAAAAAGATATTCAAAGCAATAGTCCTCGCAGCCGTATCGGCATTCCTCCTCGCAGGATGTACCAAAGGCTTCGAGAACATGAACAGGAACGAGTTCGGCGTGAGCGACGAGCAAATGGCCCAGGACGGTCTTGCCCTGGGCGGCATGCTCCAGCAGCTGGAACGTTCCGTAATTACCTTCCGTGACGGAACCTACCTGGATTCCGACTACCAGATTATGTACAATCTCTGTGCAGAAACCTGGTGCGGCTACATGTCCCCCACCCTGAGTGACGGACACAACGCCGGCTGGGACGTCAACGACGGCTGGCACCGCCGCATGTTCACCGTGAAGTACGAGTACGGCATGGGCGGCTACATGGATTTTGAAAAAGCGGCCCTGGAGCTGGGCATGAACAACGAACTGGCCCTGGCCAAGGTGCTCAAAGTGGCCACCATGCACCAGGTTGCGGACTATTACGGTCCCATCGCATACTCCCACTACGGAGAACTGAGCAACCTCTACGACCCGCTGGATGAAGTGTACGCCCAATTCTTCGAAGAACTGGACAGCTCCATCGAAACGCTGGAGAAAGTGGCGGCTTCCGGTTCCCGGCTGCTGGAAGACTATGACCTGGTTTACGGCGGCGACGTCACCCGCTGGGTGAAATTCGCCAACTCCCTGCGCCTGCGTCTGGCCATGCGCGTCCGCTTTGCCAACCCCGAGCTGGCCCGCACCGAGGCCGAAAAGTCGTTTGCCAGCCCCTTCGGCCTGATTGACAGCAACAACGACAATGCCGTCATGGGCGGCGTGGACCACCATCCCATCTACGAAATCAACGTAAACTTCAACGATGCCGACACCCAGGTGGGCGCCTCGCTGGACGCCTATCTCAACGGCTATAACGACCCCCGCCGCTTCCTGTACGCCAAGCCCGCCGGTGACGGGAAACTCCACGGTGTACGCCCGGGCATTGCGCCCAGCACCTGGACCAGCTACAAGAACACGGCGGCCAAAGTATCGGCCCCCAATGCCGGCATTTATAAGATTTGCTGGCTCAATGCGGCAGAAGTGGCCTTCCTGAAGGCGGAGGCCGCCCTTATCGGATGGAACGCCGGCGGAAACGCCCAGGATTTCTACGAAGAGGGCATCCGGCTCTCCTTCGAGGAATGGGGTGCGGAAGGCGCCTCCAACTACCTGGCCAACAGCAGCGCCAAACCGGCTGACTTCAAGGACAATGTGGGCCGCGCCAACGCCCCCGCGCCGTCCGACGTCACCATCGCCTGGAACAACGCCGACAACGTGGAGCGCAAGCTTGAGAAAATCGGCACGCAGAAATGGCTGGCCCTGTTCCCCAACAGCTGCGAGGCCTGGGCGGAATACCGCCGCCTGCACTACCCCGTGCTCATCACGCCGGCGAACAACTTCTCCAACGGAATCGTGAATACGGACCAAGGCATCCGCCGCGTCCCCTATCCGGTTTCCGAGCAGACCGACAACGAGGCTGGCTATGCCTCCGGTGTTACGGCCCTGGGGGGCACCGACAATGCCGGCGTAAGACTCTGGTGGGACCAGAAACCGTTTAACAATTAATGACGGCAGCCATGAAAACAATCAATTATATCCTTTCTGCAGCCCTTGCCGCAGTTTGCCTGACGGCCTGTGACAGGCAGGTTCAGAAGCTTCAGCTCCAGCACTTCAAAAACTACTCGCTGAACGAGAACGACCTGTCGGCCGAAGACCAGGCATACTACAAGAACCTCCGGGAATGGAAGGCGACCCCGCACACCATTTCCTATGTTTACTTTGCCGCCTGGGCTCCGCCGGAGGGCTCTACCAGCCTCTATATCGAATACAAGAACATGAAGCCCCGTTTCATGTCCCTGCCGGATTCCCTGGATATTGTGAACCTCTGGATGGGTACGCCCATGAAAGAGGAATACACGGACGCCTGCTTCTACGGAGACGTCAAGAATCCCGAGACCGGAGAGATGGAGCGCGGTCCCATGCACACCTACGACTATTCTCCCAACGCCTACTTTGACCTGGAGTACTGCCAGAAGTTCAAAGGAACCCGCTTCGTGATGCACGCCGACGCTTCCCACTACGGCCAGGAGTTCGAACTGGACGGCCAGTATTACAAAGTAAGCGGCGACGATGAAGCCTCCATCCGCGCCTACGGCCGCCTGGTGGTGGATATCGTGAACACGCACGGGCTGGACGGCGTGGACTTCGACTACGAAGGCTGGGGCCCTACCCAGATTTTCTGGGTGGTGGATGAAGTGGGCAAATACTTCGGCCCCAAAGGTTCCAACCCGGAAAAACTCCTGATTGTGGACTACTTCAGTGGAATCCCGGACGGTAATATCGAACCTTACATCAACTATCTGGTGAAACAGGCCTATTCCATGCAAGGCGCCGGTGTGGGCGGTCCCTCCTGGTGCCCGGAAGAGAAGATGGTATACTGCGAGCAGTATGAGCAGTCCTCCTCCGAAGGCATGAACTACCTCAATGGCGGTTATCCCACCGGCCAGAAGAACGACAAGGGCGAGACCATGTATACCCTGGAAACCTATGCCCGCCATGCCAGCGGCGCAACGGAAGGCCTGGGCGGCGGTTTCGGCGCCTACTACATTGACAATGACTATGACAACGGTGTCACGGCCCTGCAGAACAAAGGTTATGCAGACTGCCACTACGAAACCTATGGTTTCCTGCGCCGCGCCATCCAAATCATCAACCCCCACAAATAGACCAAGACCATGAAAAAGTATATTTTCCTTACTATTGTGGCGGCGCTGGGCCTCGTGGCCTGCAACAAGGCGGACAAGTTCCAGTACGGCAAGGAGATTGCCCTGATTACCGGCACGGATGCTTCTCCCATCGCCAAGGACCAGATCCTGGCCGATCAGATTCCCATCAGCTACAACTACTCCGTTTCCATCACCGGACCGGCCAAGGAAGACATGAAGGTGCACATCCAGTATGACTCCCTGGCTCTGGTGAAGTACAACGCGGCCAACAAGACCAGCTATGTGAACGTGCCCCGCAATGTGGTGGTGGTCAACGACGAGTTTGTGACCATCGCCAAAGGCAGCGCCACATCGTCCATGACTTCCGTCACCATGCTGGACAACAGCTTCATCCAGGAAGGCGTCATCTATGTGATTCCCCTGTCCGTTGCCTATCTGGAAAACGGCGGCGGCACCCAGATTCTGGAAGCCTCCAAGAGCCTGTTCATCAAGGTGGGCAAGACCATGGAGAGCTTCTCCCTGGACATTCCGGGCACCGGCGTGTACAGCACCTATGACCTGGGCGCCGGCAAATACAACCTGGATACCTGGACCCTGGAAATCAAGGCCCATCCGTACAACATGAAATCCCGCGGCGCCGATCAGCTCTGCCGTCTGGCCTGCTGGAACGAGGACGGCGGCGGACAGGTGCTGCTCCGTTTCAATGAGAACGGCAAGCCCTGGAAAACCCTGGACATCGTATCCGTGAACGGACGTTATGTGACGGGCGCCACCGGTGAAGGCGACAACGCCACCGGCGCGTTCGAGCCCAACGCCTGGTACATGATTTCCATCGTATGGAACGGCAACGACCTGTCCGTCTACATCAACGGTGAAAAAGACACGCCTTGGCAGAACACCATTTCCGGCAGCCAGGCGTTCAACCTGAACCGCTTCGAGATTGGCATGTCCTGGGGCGGCTACGGCAGCGCCCAGAGCTACACCGGCCGCATGGCCGAGATGCGTATCTGGAACATTGCCCGCAGCCAGAGCGACATCGCTTCCACCCTGTGCTCCGTGGACGCCACCTCCGAAGGTCTCCTGGGATATTGGAAGATGAACGAAGGCGAAGGCCACATCTTCCATGATTCCGTGGCCGGCAACGACATGGACTGGGACAAGTCCCAGCGCCAGAAAGACGAGGCCAATTATGTCACCACCCCCGAAGCCGGCGAGGCCGTTTCCTGGGTAAAGGACGAGAAAAACAAGTGTGCTCAATAATAACCACTAAATACTGAAAAAACCATGAAAAAGTTACTCTCTGCTTTTGCAATGGCCCTGCTCCTGGTGGGCTGCGCCAAAGAGTACGACGACTCCGAACTCAAAAACCGGGTTACCACGCTTGAAACCAAGGTGGGGAACCTGGAAGCCCAGATGCAGGTAGCCCAGAAGGTTGCCCTGGGCCAGTTTGTCCAGAAGGTGGAAGAGACCGCCGAAGGACTTACCATTACCTACGGTGACGGCACCGTCCTCACGGTCCATGTGTCCGAAGGAAGCGGTGCGGGCACCCTGTCCGTCATCAAAAATGCCGCCGGCGACCTCTGCTGGGCCATCGACGGTACCATCCTCCAGTATGAAGGAAAGGACCTGCTGGTGGGCGGCGTTTCCAACATCTATGTAGAAAACGGTAAGCTCTACGCCGTAATTAACGGCGAGGCCAAGGAACTGGGCGGCTTCAGCGGCGGTTCCGAGCTCAAGGACGGTATCTTCACCAATATCGCCGTAACCAACGAGGCCGTTGTCCTCACCCTGTCCGACGGCTCCACCATCAACCTGCCCCTGGCCAATGCCTTCAAGCTTGTGATTGCCAAGACCAAGTATGCTGTCACCACCACCGACCCGTTCGATGTTCCCTACACCGTGCAGGCCAAGACCAACAACACCGTGGTTGACATCTTCACGGACGGCAACTTCAGCGCTACCGTAGAGGCCGACAAATTCGTCATCACCCCCAAGGCCGTAGTGGAAGGCTCTGCCCTTGCTTATGCCGACTCCCAGGTGGGTCTCACCTCCATCGTGAAACTCAGCTTCGGCTCCGAAGGCGAAGCAGACTATGCCGAACTGGGCGACGAGCCTTTCTCCGAGGAAATTGACTACATGGGCGAAGCCACAAACGGCACCATCGAGGCCCATGTGGTTTCCAACGCCTCCATTGACGTCAAATCCGAGACCGACTGGATCAGCGTGGTAAGCGTGAAGGCCAACACCTACACCGTCACCCTCAAGCTGGAAGACAACACCACCGACGAAATCCGTACCGGCGAAGTGAAGGTGTACGCCGCAGGCACCGAGACCGTCCTGCAGACCATCAAGATTGCCCAGAAGGCTTCCGAGATTGAATACGAATACTTCAACCCTGCCGGTTGGAACAAGGTATTCAACATGGCCGACTACAGGACCAACTCCACCTTCGTATGGAACAACGCCCTCACCCTGAACCCCTCCGCAGTCACCCTCCAGTGGAAATTCTACGCCAACAAGTGGAACAACCACAAGTTCACAGACAAGGACGCCAACGGTAATACGCTCTATTCCAACCGCCTGGGCGAATTCGCCAACGCCGACGAAAGCCAGTCCGTGCTCTTCCGCTTCTCCAACGACGGCGACGTGGACGGACAGCTCTGCCTCAACGCCGGAGTACTCGGCCTCACCCAGGCCCAGGTGAGCAAGGACGGCAAGCCGTATGCATGGCCCGCACAGGAGTGGGTGGTCATGACCATCGTCAGCGACGGTGCCAAGGTACACGTTTACCAGGACAACACCCTCCTCGCTTCCTATGACGCCACTCCCGGCGCTTCCTGGGATTTGCAGCGCGTAGACCTCTCCATGACCTGGGACGACGGCTCCAACTGGCCGCTTGCACAGGCTTTCAACGGCTACACCGCCTACATCCGCGTCTGGAGCAAGGCCCTCGCCGCTTCCGAAATCGAAGCCACCCTCTGCGAAATCCCGGCTGAATACAAGGATGGCCTGGAGGCTTGCTGGAACTTCGACGGCTCCACCGACAAGTGGATTGAGAACAGCGCCGACAAGAACGCCGACTACGACCTGGACTTCACGTCCTGCTTCGACGGCAACGGCAATGCCAAGGACAACGGCGACGCAGCGGCAGCTGCCTGGACCGCCCTTGAAGGTTCCGAGATTGACGGCATCTGCTCCCGCGTTTCCGAGGGCGGCGACACCCCCGATCCGGTCGATCCCAAACCCGAGGACAAGAACCCCGAAGGCTGGGAGAAAGTGTTCAACATGGCCGACTACAGGACCAACTCCACCTTCGTATGGAACAACGCCCTCACCCTGAACCCCTCCGCAGTCACCCTCCAGTGGAAATTCTACGCCAACAAGTGGAACAACCACAAGTTCACAGACAAGGACG
>Ga0326511_10001870_pt1 | contig 17294 bp, 9 predicted proteins | sample 0_2496_0518_D_FD_203701 | JGI IMG/M metagenome (GOLD analysis project Ga0326511, IMG submission 203701) | Bovine rumen microbial communities from UC Davis, California, United States - 0_2496_0518 | ecosystem: Host-associated > Mammals > Digestive system > Stomach > Rumen | place: USA: California...
TTAGCTTCTGACACTTGAAGATTTGAAACGCTTCCCAAAGTCTCATAAACCAAGCAACGTTTATCTGTCATATGCTACAATATATGTATATTTTTGTTATATGTTGCAAATCAAATAAAAATAATATTACTTTATAGATAATATTTAATAAAAATAAATATTTTATGATAAGATTATAAAATTCTTAACATTATTCATATTCTGCTGAATGACTAAGATAAGGTTTATATTGTTATATTTAATTTATATATGCTTACCCATAATTATTCAGTATATTCTGATATGCCATATATTTTATCTGCAGATGATGACCATCCTGTTGCAGTTTTATAATCTTGTAATGATGCATCTGGTACATATATCTTACCAAGGAAATGACGGAATGGAACGTCAGTTGCTGTTGGTGGTGTTTCATTTTCAAAAATCATTTTTGTTGATATATTTCCAGTAAATCCACCAGTTTTTCCATTTATTTGTTTGACTCTTTTATGCCAATTTATTACATCAATATTTGTTTGATAAAACATACAACCACTAGGTCCATATACATCTGCCCCATAAAGTGTAATATCTGCACCATTTTCATCAACAATAAATGTTCTTAAGTTTGAGCATCCATTAAATGCCCCAGATCCAATTCCTTTAATACCTGATCTTATTCTTATTATTTCCAAATTTGTATTACCAGCTAAACCACCAATAAATTCTAATTCATTAAAATTATAATTTATTATGCATTCTTCTAAATCTCTAAATCTACATCCAATGAATACACGATCCACAATTCTAGTAATATGATTTGTATTATTTAAATCAATTTTTAAATTTGGATTTGTACATCCATAAAAAGATTTACTACCTAAAGTTGTTAAAGTTGTTGTATAAAATTTAACATATTCTAATTTTGTACATCCCTCAAATATACCTTCTGTTCCATACATTTGTTTATCTAAAGCAGTCATTGGAATTTTAGGAACTGCTGCATATTTTAAATTTATACAATTACAAAATGGTCCACCATAAAAATTCCAATTAGTTGATTGTAAATTTGTAAATTTTCCTAGTATACGAGTATCAACAAGATTTTCATTATGATTCATTTGATTATCAATTGCATTAAGTGAAGTAATTTTATCAAAATCAGCTTGAACTAATCCAATTCCATCTCCACTCATATTAAGTGTCATTAAAATACGCAGCATTTCAGGATCTTCAACCATTATATAATATTCACTAACATTAATTGTCAAATTTGGGAAATATGTATTTATATAAGTTACATATTCTTCATATGTAGGACCACTTAATGTTATTTCACCAACAAAATTTGAATTCTCCATATCAATTGTTTCTTCGTTCAAATCTTGTTTTCTATGCAACATATTATATATTTTATTTATAAAATCACTGCTTATTTTCTTTTCATGTAAAATTTGTATCAACTTAATTATTTTACTCATAATAAATTATATGGTTTAAAACCACTTCATATTTTTTTTATGTAATGATTGAATCAATTTTATTATTTTATTATGCAACAAATTTACTTGCTGGTTTAATTCTAGATATCCAAGTACTGAAACCTGGTGCTGCTTTATATTCTTCTATAGCATTATCAGGTACATATAACCAACTTTCATCTACATATCCAAGTTCTCCATTTCCCGTGACAGATGGTGGTGTTGTACTTGTAAATACAAAATTTATTTTTGAAGTATTACCTAATGCATTATTTTTTAATTCAGTTAATCTTTTAGGTAATATTATATATTTCAAATTACTATTCATTAATCTAAAAGTACCTGGACGATATCCGCTTGTATTGCCTTGTAATGTTAATGAATTTGAATCATTTCCAGATTCAAATGTTACTGAAGTAATACCTGAACTTCCAAATGCCGAATTTCCAATTAAAGTAACCGTATTTGGTATAATTATAGACGTCATTGATTGACAACCAGTAAATGCATCTGTGCCAATAAGTGTTGCTCCATTCAAATCAAAATTTTCTAATAATGTACAATTAAAAAATGCTTGCCAATCTATATAACACCCATAACCTAAAGTAACATGTTTTAAATTTTTACAATTACCAAATGCAGCTGCACCAATTTTTACATTATCTGGAATAATTATTGATTCAATAGATGTTCCATAAAATCCACCAGCAAAACTACCACGTCCTATTTGCGTTATACTATTTGGCAATGTAATAGTTTTTAATGTTGTATTTTGATTTTCAGTTGATCCAGTAAACATTTCAGTAATTTGTTTTATTCCTGTAAAATATTTAAATTCTGGAAAATCAACTATTTGACATGTTGGTCCCCAATCAGATTGGCGCATTGACGTCACAGATGCTAATTGATTTTCAGTTACACCAACTCCATCTCCATATAATCTTGCACATTGTTCTTCAGCTTTTGAATCATAAAATCTTACATAATAATCAGTTGCATGAATAACTAAATTTACAAAAACATTTCTTACGTAATCAACATAATCTCTATATACAGGTGTTATAAAAGTTACTTCTCCAACAATATTTGAATTATCTATATTAATTGTATCATCATTTAAATCTTGTTTTCTATGCAACATATTATATAATTTATTTATAAATGTTGAATTAAGATTCTGTTCATGTAATGATTGAATCAATTTTATTACTTTACCCATGTTAATAGTATTTAATAATTTTTATTTGTAACTATATTAATTTATATTCATATTATTTTTATATGAATTAATTACGGGTCAAATTCTTCCCATGTTCGATTTGCTAATCTCTGCCACATTGTACTTGCATTTTTATATGTATCAATATAACCACGTGGCACAATTATTTTGCCAGGATTAAAATTGTGAAATTCTCCAACAGTTGGTGGAGTTGTTCCATAAAATTTGATATATGGAGTATAAACAAATGCAAATGTTATTGATGTTACACTTGCAGGTACTTCAATTCCTACATTAGCAGTTACATCTCTCACATACATGTATGTTGCATTTAAACTTAATTGTATAAAATCTACGTTTACACTAGTTAAGTTTAAATTTTCAATATAATGAAAATCTATATTTTGAATATACCCACAATCACTAAACATTTGAACTGGTATATTTTTTAAATTTGGACCTAATATAACAGTATTTAAATTTGTACATCCCGAAAAACAATTTCGACCAGCAGTTGTAAGATTTGATAAATCAACAGATCTTAAATTTGTACAGCCATCAAATGCATACTCACCAATAGATGTACAATTTGATAAATTTATTGTTTCTAATGATGTATCAGATTTAAATGCACATAGTCCAATAGATGTTAAATTTGTTGTATTTTCAACTGATTCTAAATTATTGCAATTCACAAATGTATTACTTCCAATTGATGTACAGTTTTCTAAGTTAACTGATATTAATGATTTACATCCCTCAAATGATTGATTACCAATTGTTGTAACACTGCTTAAATCTATATTTTCTATTCTTTCACAATTCTGAAAACAATAATTACCAATTGATGTTATATTTGATATACCTGTAACAGTTTTTAAGTTTGAACATCCAGTAAATGTTGCTGCTGGTAATGATATTAATGAACCTAACGTTACTTTTTCTAAGCTAGCGCATTCATTAAATAAATGTTCGCCAATTGAATTTATATTTGATAAATCAATTTCTTTTAATGAATTACAATCAGCAAATGTCCATCCACCAATTGATTTTATCTTTTCAAATTTTGGTAATTCATTAAAATATTCAATATCTTTATAATTTGTTGTTGATGGAAATGAATTTATTAAAATATCTTTTGCATTTTCTTCAGTTATACCAATACCATCACCAACACCCTTTGATAATAAATGGTTAATCATCATTGTTTCAACTTTCTTATCTTGAAACAATAAATAATATAATGTATGTATTATTAAATATGGAAATACTTCATTTATTTTATCTGTCCATTCTTTGTATGTTGGATTTGCTAAAGTTATTTCACCATCAAAGTTTGAATTATCATTAAAGATGCCATCTCCATTATGATTTTCCTTTTCAGTAATCATATCATATAGTTTCTTTATTAATCCGTTAGGAACATCTAATTCATGTTTTGTTTGTAATATATTAATTAATTTAGCCATTTATATTCATATTAATTTTATACCAACTAAGTTAGTGTTGGATCCAATTGAATTGGAGTATATAAAATACATATATTATTTATTAATCATTTTATTATGCATCAAATTCACTTATTGGATATATGTTATTTGCATATGATAACCATCCACTTGCTACTTTATATGCATCAACTGATTCATCAGGTACATATATTTTCTTTGCACTATAGTTTGTATTTGTAAATATATTTGTACCACATGTTGGAGGAGTTGTCGCTTTAATGATTACATTTTCAATTGCATAACAATACTGAAAACATCTATCTACAACTTGTAATGTTGTTTCTGGTAATATGAAAGTTTTACATTTGGTTACACCATTAAAACTACAACTTTCACATCGTCCTTTTATTTCTATTTTTGTTGCACTAGTTCCTTTAACAGAAAATGATGTGAACGTTCCATCAAATACTGCTTCTCCAGTAAACCCTTTTACACCAGATATACTACTACCATTTGTAAGATTAATAAAACTACCTTCAAATATGAGATTAGAACAACTTCGAAATGCATTATCACGAATAAGTTCAATATTTGTTATATCACCTATAGTTTGTAAACTTGGGCAATTATAAAAACTATAATTATATATTGTTTTTATATTTGGTGGTAAATCAACAGATATTAAATTTTCACAATTTGCAAATCTTGGTGTCATTGAAAGACCGGTAAAATATCTTAATTCATTAAATGATGTAATATTACGATTTCCTTCAAATATATTATCAAAACGTGTAACTGCAGCTGCTTGAGCATAAGTCATTCCGGTACCATCACCATAAGTATTTACTAATATTCTTTCAATTTCAGGATCTTCAAACAATATATAATAATCTAATGAATTAATTGTTAATCTTGGAAAATTTTCTCTAATTTTTGTAACATATGTTTCATATGTATGTGGAACAGATATTGTACCTATAAATGTTGTATTTGTTGTATCATAGATATTTTCATTATATGTTTCTTGATGAACTATCATCTTATATAATTTATTGATAAATGAACTATTTGTTAATGGTTCTACAAGATTCTGTATTATTCGTATTGTCTTACTCATTTGACTAATTATTAATTTATTTTGTTTAAATTAACTACATTATATTTAAAAATAAAAAGGATTACCTTAAGGTAATCCTTTTTTATTTATTTAATTAATTTATTTAGTATTCTAAGTTATAGAACTTATCGAATAATGCAAATGCATATGAATTAGAATTTGAATTATTTTCTATAACAAATCTACCGCTTAATTGATCTAATCTATTAACAGATTCACATGTACAGTTTGCTAATACAATACTATCACAATTCTTAATTTCAATAACCTTTGGAGTACCTAATTTGATTGTTGTTAAATTAGGTAAGTTATTCAATACAACATCAGTATTACTACCACTGCAATCAATAGATGTTAGATATGAACTATTTGATAAGTGTAATTCAATATTTGTACCAGCAGCAAATCCTGAGTTTTTAATTGTTATTGATGTCAACTTAGATAATTTAGACAAATCAATCAATTTATCAGCATCACCATTCCAAGTAATGCCTGAACAGTTATCAATTGTTAATACTGTTAAGTTAGGCATATAATTGAATATTGAATCAGCACTATTTCCAAAAGTTCCAAAACTACCTATATTAGATAAATCTTGATATGTTAATGTTCCTTGTAATGATAACAAATCAGACTTATATAATTGAGTTGCACCTTGATAATAAGTTGAACTTGGATAATCAGTTTGTAACTTTTGAATTATTTTCTGACCTACTAAACCAGCATTAGTAACAATTGGTGTTGGGTCATTAAATATAATTATGTTACATCTGTAAATTTGATCTTCAATAGATGGAGACTTATAACTAATAATTGCAGTAACAGATAATAATAACATATCGTTTGCTGATGCAAATAATTCAGAATCATATGATTCAAATGTTACTGAATTATGCTTCTTTTTACCAGTTTTAGGATCACGAGTATATTGTTCAGTATTTGTTGATTTACCAATAACTTTCAATAATTGATGATTTAAGTCTATAACATATTGATTAGCTTCATTTGTATTCAAACTATCTGCAGCATCCAATATTGTACTACCAATACCAACTGTTGATAATGTTTCATTTGTTACATTAAATGCATTACCATAAATTGCTTGACATTTGAATTTAATATCTGTAACAGTTGCGTCAAATTGTATATCAGATTTAATTACTAATTCTGATGATATACCTGGTTGGTTAAATATATATATTGGGGCTTTTACTGTAGCACCGTTATAAACTGTATTTACATAATTACCAAATAATGATTCAGCAACAATTTCATTAGAAATAAATTCTCTTGGTTTTAATGAACCAGTCCAACTGAAGCTCCAACTATTTGATACTGTAACTGGAATTACATATAATGTAATCTGTGCAGATATACCTGTATTTTTGTTTCTTGCAGTAATCAAAATTGGATAAGCATTTTCATGTACAGATTCATCAACAACAAGTTGCATATATGCTCCATCACCAATTGATGTTAATGTATGTGAACCAACATTTTCAGCAGTCCATGTATAATCATCTACTGATTCATTTGTTAATAAGAACTTAGTACATTTTAATCTTACAGCTTTATTTTCATAACAATAAATTCTATCATTTTCAGTATAAATATTGTTAGATACACTAATTTGTGCATATTGCTGTTGTTGGTCAATAACCAAGTTACTACTTATTGAACCAATATCAAATACCTTTTCACCGAAATATTTAGTTAATTCAGCTAATTGCCATGGCTGCATATTTTGGTCAGATATCTTAATATATCCTTTGAAGTTATTACCTGATGCATTATAAGATACACCGGTTGTTTCATTATATCCACCGTTAAGATGTGCTAATCTAATAATATCTTTATAAGTAATAGTTACAAATTTTGGTGAACTTGAATCTATTCCATAATTCCATCTAATCTTATCAATTTGTGCTGTACAAGTTTTAATCTTTGCAAGTACTGCTTCTTCAAGATCATCACCTGTTAATGATGGATTATTTCTTTGCACATAATATTCAATACTATCAAACCAATCTAATATAAATTGTATTGAACATGCATTTGATGCTGTAGATCCTTCGAATTTAACACTATTGAAATATTCAGGAATTCTTTCCAATTTATTAAATTGAGCATTTTGTTCTTGTTCATATGTTACTGGAATCTTATTTCCTTGTTCATCAAGAATATCTTCACCAGTTTCAGGATCTGTTTCATATATAATATTACCAAACTCATCTCTCATTGTAATTGTACCAAATTCATCATTATAAGAACAACTCCAGAATGATAATGATGTCCATGATGAGTCTTTCAAGTCAAATGCTTGAACACCTTTTACAATTTCTTGAGTACCATTTTGTTTATTAACAATATTATAACCAGGCAAGTGTAATTCATTAAACTTATTACCTTGACTAGATGATGTCAATGTTGTTAATGATGTACCTGCAGCATAAATATTTTTTAACTTAGATCTATTTTGTGTTATAATAGTTGATGCTTGTATTTTCAATTGACCCGTTGCATTGAATGTTTCAACATTTTCAAGAGCATCACTGCTACCTTCGTTACCATTCATATCTTCAATTGATGCAGTATTACTTATACTAATATCACCATTATTTACCCAACCACTAAATGAATTAGCTGTAGTATCATAATTATTACCAATATTTATTTCTTTAATAGTTGCACCTAATACTGGGTCAACAGCATTTTGGAATACCATCTTTTCAACACCAATTGCAAACTTACCTAAATCAAGTTTTTCCAAGAACAATACACCAAAGATGTGAGTTGGGTCTTTTGCTGAGAATGCATTATTTGTTAAATTATAAACAGCAGGTGAACCAATTGTTGCTGAAATCAAACCTAAATTTGATGTTGTATCTTTTTGAGTCAACTTGAAGAATGTATCACTTGAAGGATATAATCTAATTATGGCTTCTTCACCTTGTGCTTTGTTTACAGCAAGATAAATACGAGATTCATTAAATTCACCACAAGTCCATTTTGAGTCATAATAATTCAATGATTTAGATACCCACCAGTGACGGTGTGACATACGAGATCCTTGTAACCATCCTAACCAATCCTTAGATTGAGCAGCAGTTACATACTTATATAAACCTGAATTGTTATATAATAATTCTGACCAGTTGTTTGCATATTCTTCATCAAACATTTCAGTAATGTTTTGATAATTCAAACCTGCTTTATATAATGCATCAGCTACTTTAGGAACAATTGTTTCCATCCAGTAATCCCATGCTTCAAGACAGTCCCACAAGATATTAGATGTTGTAGTTGAACGACCTGAATATGCCCATGTATTAGATTTACCAGGCATTCTTGTATCACGATTCAAAGGAGGATCATATACAAGACCACCTGTGTTCTTATTACCTAATGCAATATCCATATCCCATGGTTCACAGAACCAGTGTTGTCCATCATATGTCTTAAATTGAGCATTACGTTCAACAGAGTCCACAAGACCAAATCTTATATAGAAAATATAATAAGCAGCAAGTTTATAAAGATCTAAGTGATCATGAGCTTCTTGTTTAAATATTTCAAGTACAGAAGGTTTAACTGTACCATCTATATAATGATTTCCATTACCATCAACATTTAATGAGCCAATACCGCATATCCATTGTAAGAATTCAATCCATGGTTGTGTATTTTTAATAAATTTTGATGTATTTTCTGGCCATTCAAAATTAGGATCATTACGTTCTTCTAATGTTTTATAATGCCCTGTGGCTTTTGTAATTCCCCTTTCAATATTGTCATCTTCCCAATCCTCTTCATCTGGATATATTAATTCAAAATAGTCTTCCCAATAAAATTGAGGAACTAATTCATTCTTTTCATTTAATACCATTTTTGATTCATGGGCTGCGTGTGAACCTGTTCCATCACCGATTGGATTACCATCTTCATCAACTTCAATTGTATCTGATACATAATAATCCATAAAACTTGTTAATGTTGTATTAATTAATACACATTCAACTCTTAATACATTTTTATTTTCCCATACACAGTTAAAATCTCTATCATAACCTTTCTTTTGTTCACCATGCTTATTTGTAACCATAGTATTTGCACCTTCATCTGTCATACAGAATGGGTCATTAATGTTTTGCCACAAATAAATTGAACGTTCTCCATAAATATGGTCTGATTTTTTATCATCCATTAATACGAATTGACCTAAGTATGTTATTGGAGAATCAATTGTCTTTTGATAGAATACAACTGCAGGTAATGAATCTGGGGCATTACGAATTTGAAATGGGAATGTTGGTAAATCTGTTGTATTACCAATTTCCTTAGCTAATTCAGGCCAACCATGTTCAGTTGATTTTAATCCTAATGGTGTTTCATAATCTGTATTACCATAACCTTCTACCCAAGCAGACGAACCAGTTTCATTTAATTCAGCATTATTGTGATTAACTAATTTACCTGTTGAGAATAATTGAGGCCATGTTCTTAATTTATATTCACCATCAATAACTGCATTAAACCATGTATCATTAATAAGTCTAAGCAAACCACCATTATGAACACCAGATGAGTCAGCATAGTTTGCTTGTAATACAAATTTATTTGCAGGTATTGAACCCTTTCTTATTCCATATCTATTCTTAACATAAGTCTTTGCAACTAATGAAGTATGGAATGCAACATTAGGTTGTAAATCTCCAACTGACTTATTAAGCCAAATCTTGAATGAAGTCAAAGGATAGTTCAATGTTGACTGACCGTGTTTTCTAATTCTAACATTCTGAGCTTCAAAACCTAATAAGTTTTGATCATAAGGAGATGTATATTCAATATTAACTGCAGAATTTGATGCTTTCTTACTTGAACCTGCATTTAATATATTTGTCAAGTCACCAGATATTTTGAATGTATGAATAACTGATTTACAAGCTTCATAATCAGGATCTGATGAATTTTGCTTTGCAATTGAGTTTCTAATAATAATTTCGCTCTTATTTGATGCATCTGCTAAGAAGTTCAAGAATGCATTATATATTGACATATCATTATACCATACACGAGTATTATAAATTGATATACCACTATTACTACCGCCAAATTTAATGTTACCTGAATTGTTATTAATAATTGATGTATAGTTTGCACCACCATAACCACGTTCCAATATACCGTTATTTACAATATAAATGTTTCCAAGGTTAGGATCTGATGAACTTTCATTTTCACGAGGTGTATTGCGCATAAATATAAACATCAATTGAATACGTTCATTTGACTTAAAGTTTGTTGACATTACTTCCATACCACCAATAAATAAAGATGCTTTTGATGGATATATAATAATGTACGCACCATTACCTTCTTTATCACCAATAATAATTAATTCATCTGATTCATTTTGAACATTTAATGTCTTAAAATCAATTTCAATTGTTCTACCTTTTGTACCAACGTTATTTGATGAATCTTGAGTAAATGGATTGAAATTAACTGTTGCATAACATGATTCATCAGATAATATTAAAGTATTATTATACCAACCATTATTTGAGTCAAATGGGAAATTTTCTGAGAATGTTGTTGTATATGTATTATATTCCCATGTATTTCTTGTTTGTTCACCTTCGTTATTAGATCTACCAAATGCATTTAATTTTAATACATATCCTGGATATTCTCCGAATGTAATTCCATATTTAGTTTCATCTACAATTAATTGCATTCTAAATACTTCTTTGTTATTAATTGTAGCAACAAGATATGCATTTGATGCATCAGTATATACCTTTTCAGGAATAAATATTAATGTCTGTGATTCATTACCACTATCACCTTCAAGAGCTGCTAATGAATATTCACCGTTATTATCTACAATTTTCCAGTTAACTTCAACACTTGTATTTGTACCATCTGTATAATAACCCCATCTTAATCTGAACTCATTATATTGAGTTATACGTAAACACAATCCATCACCAGTAATATTAGTTGTTGGGTTATTAGTTGAATATGCAATATTTATAAATGCATTATTGATAACATCATCTTGATCTTGTAATGAATTTTCAAATGTATAAAGTAAAGTATTTGAATTAAATGATATCGTGCCATCAATAGATTCCATGTGTGCTACAATTTGTAAATTATGCTTAATATTTACAGCAGTCAAATTGCCTTCACCATCATCTTCATAATAAGATGGCTCATATCCATTAATCAATTTTACTCTCTTTGGTAATAATTCACCAATCCAGTTAGCTTCTTTTAATACAATTGGTTGATTATTGTCTACTTGTAAAGATAATTCTAATGATACATTATCTTGAATACTTTTTGTACAATTAACTGTAAATTCAAGATCTTCATATTTAATATTATTAACATCCCAATTATAAGGATTATTAAATTGTTTTACACCTGTATATTCTAATCCAATTTCAAATTTAATAAGATTAATAATTACAGGTACATTTACATCATTAGAAGATACATCTTCACTAAGTGAACGTATATTAATTTCAATTTTATTTGAACCAGTTTGTAAATAATTACCAATTGGAACTTCAATACCACGTTCACCCATTGAATATTCCGCACCATAAGATTTTGCTATAACACCTTTAGTAAGATTAGTCTTACCATCTTTAATTGTTAAAGTAACATCAACAGGTGCAGTTGTTACGCCACCTTTATCAAACCACCATTTGAATGGTAATGTAACAGCATCAGCATTTCTATTTCCTGTATCTAATATATTGATAGTTGTTAATGAACTACCATCAAGTTTACCTATATTTAATGTATGTGGTGCAGGAACATCAAATTCCAATAATACAAGGTCTTTATATTTTTGACCTAATGTTTCTTCAATATTATCGTTTGCTTCAAGAGCATTTAACCATGTGTTATAAGCATCTTGACTTGAGAATAAACGTTTAACATTTTTCTTTGTATCTTTTACAACTACGAATGGCTTACGTAAGTGTTCTTGAATAACATTACGAATTGCTCCACCACCAATTGTTGTATTTCTTGCATTTCTATTTGTTATTGAATGTACACCAGAAATCCAATCAATAAATTCATTAATTTTTGTATTATCAACTTTTGCCATTTATTAAGCTAATATTGTGTTTTTGTTATTTATCTACCCAACCTATATTATCTGTCCATGGATAATTATCTAACCATTTACCAGTTCCAAAACATGAATGTAAGCCTAAACCACCATTCCAAATAACTATTTGGTTTCTTAAGACTTCTCTAACGTTCTTTTTATTAAATTTTATTGAACCTATATTGTCTTGACCATTTACAGATATCATAATTTATTATTCATGTATTTGATAATGATTTAAGTCATATGCAAATGCTGATTCATTTGCTACTCCAGGATCATTAGTAATTATTGTTGAATGATTTTCTGAAGTAAATGTTCTATTATAATATAAATGTTCTGCATTACCTAAATTTAATCTTAATATAGCACCTATCGAACCAGTTATAAGATATCCATTTAATTCATTATTTGTTGTACCAAATACTCCTTTACTTGCAGACTTACCATTTCTACCAAATATATCTGCAAAACCAGATTCATTATGTTTATCATAAGTAGAACCTGTAAGATTGCATGCAGCACAAACTTTACAATTATTCTTTACATATATTAATCCATCAAATGTTGTATAATGAGTTGTATCTGTTGGATCTGTGTAATATGATGAAATACTTGATTTTGAAATAACCGCATTAGGACCAATTACGATAGCGTTTCCTTTAATACCACGTTGTCCACAACCTGAAATTATAATTGTACCTTTTGAATCTGTTATGCGAACTTCACCACCATCAAGACCATCTGTGCTTACTGATGTTACAAATAATATACTTCCGTCTTTAGATTCAACTTCAATATTATTTTCAGATTTTACTGCATCGCATTCTAATTGTACTTTATTTTCATCTATATATGTATTTTCTAGAACATTTAATGTATCTTGTACTGAGAATAAATGAATATTACCAGTTGATGCTCCATATAATACTGTATGCAAATGATTACTATGTGTTAAATAAGCATTATTTAATTTAACTGATGCATTATTAACACCAAATACTTCTGGAGTAAAATATATTGGCTTATCTAAATAACCATTAATTTGAATATATGGATATCTAACAACATAAGCATCCATAGTTATTGTTGATACACCTTCCCCATAAGTAATTGATTTTGTTATTTGTTGAAGATTCAATAATGTTCCATTTGACATTGTTTTATAATCTTCTCTATTCATATACATTATAATGTTTCCTGTTGCATCAGCAGAATTACCCATATAACGATTATATGATGATTGACTTAATACATTCATATTTGTACATAAAAGTAATTCTTGTTGTGTTAATAAGTCTTCATTAAAATATATACCGATTTTCTTACTATCTAATAATTTACCATTTAATGTATGACATTTTATTTGACCATCATAATATAAAATATGTCCACTTTCAGAATCACTTGGGTTATCTGCAGTACCAAATGCATCATTACATTTTTCAAAATAATATGTACCACCAATTATTTTAATATTTTTTCCATGTACACCATCATGTGTAGCATCACACCACAAGTGTAAATTAGAAATTGATGTTTCTTTACCTCTTATACCATGGCCACCTTTATTTTGTATTGCTAAATATCCAGCTCCATATATATTAAGATTATTCATTGAATATATTGCTCCTGGTTGATTATCTGAATTTTCTTCAGATTTCAAACATACAATTCTGTTAAATGAATTTTTCTCAATTATAATATTTAAACCTTTTTGTTTCTTTGCGCCTTCTTGTATTTTATATTCTATACCAAAATTATCATCAGATACAATTGTAACACCATCTAATATTAATGTTGTATATTCTTCAGGAATTACATTAGCAGGTATTTCAATTATTATAGTACCTCTTAATGTACCTGTTAATCTATAAGTTTGGCTATTTGATAATAAAATAGTTGATTCAGTATGAGGTTCATCATTAACATATAAGTTTGTTGTTAATGTATCAATATCTAAATCATCATTTTCTTCCTCTTCTTCATCACTGCTTACTGCATCTCCAAGTACAAAATATATTGCATCTTGTTCATATGTTTCTAATGCTGCATAATCTTCAGCATCAATTGTTATAAATTTAGGACAATCGCATTGACCTCCACCCGCACTACCATTATATAAATCTCCAAGTATTTTTAATATTTGACTAGTATTTGTAATAGGCGTTGTCATACCAGGTATTTGTGCACTATTCCAATCAATATCAATAGCATTAATTACTTTTTGAGGACTTAAAATGTTATCATTTGTATCTTTAGAATATGCAAGTCTTGCAATTTTCATACCACCTGTATATATACCTGCATTACCTACAGTAAATTGAATTCCATTTTCATTAAAATTTCCCATATTTATATTGGTTGTTTATATTTTATAATTTCTTAAATTCTTGTTTACCACCTAATCCATTATTTGATACACATACAAGTGTGTATGGAATTTTACCAGTTGTTATACTTACACAATCTTTAATCTTTGTTGTAATAGTTAAATCTTGAATATTTGATTGCTTTAATAAATATCTGTTATTTCCATTAATAAAGTTAAAGTTTGAAGTATTAAAATATTTTGATGGAATAATAAACCAAACATATGCACCTTCAACATTTACTGATGCTGGAGGATTAAATCCATTATCAAAATTAATTGGGCATTGACCTATAGCTGACATTGCGCCTTCTAATGTACTTATATTTGCAACATTCATTTTAGTAATTGTATCTCCTGATACTGTAAATATTGAATTTGTTTCAAGAGCGACAGCAAAATAATATCTTACAACATCTTTAGGAGTAGCTGAAATTGTCATATTACCTGCACCTGTACATTTAATTGTAAATTCTCCAGTTGTAGCATTATAATTACTTATTGTACAGTTTGTTCCGCTTACACTAGTAGGTAAACCATATAATTCAGTATCTGCTGTTGATTTTATACTTAACTTACCTGTGAATGTATCATTAATAACATAATATGATTTACTTCCACTTGTAATTGTAAAATCTAATTGTTCCAATGTAGGTGTATTAAATGTACATTGACGTTTATCATCTGTACTAATTGTAATATTAATTACTGATTCAGTAGGATTTGAAATAATTATTGTACCATTATTTTTATTATAAACAAATGTTGCACCTACAACAGTAACTGACTCTGGTAAAAAGTAACCTGTACTTGCAGTAAATCTTAATGTAACAGTATCTGCACCTTTCATTGAAGTAACATTATTACTATTTGCGGTAACATGTGTCAAATGATATTCAAATGTATGTTCAGCATTTGCATCTACTTTTGCACTTAATTCTTGAAGTTGAGCAATTGTTGCATAATTTGAAAGAATTGATGGATCTATAGATCCGGAATCTCCAATCATTTGTTTTAATTCACCAATCAAAGAAAGTAATTGTCCTGTTGATGTTATAGGATCATCTATTCCAGGTATTTCTGCTTTATTCCAATCAATATCAATTGCATTAACAACTGGCATATTACCAGTTATATTATTGTTTGCATCTTTTTTATATTTACCTTTAGCAATCTTAGGACCACCAGTAATAATACCAGCATTAAGTATATCTTTAAATGTTACACCGTTATCTATAAAATTCATAATATATTAAAAATATCTTTCTTTATATATAAAAATAAATATTTAGGATATCGTTTTTAAGTTCCAGTTTGTGCTTCAGGTATATTATTATTTGATGCTTTTAATGAATTTTCAATCTGTTTAATGAAGTCACGAGAACCACGAACAACCATTGAACCATCTTCTGATTCTTCTTTTTCTTTTTCTTGGAATGTCTTATCACAATTCTCTTGCATTTCCTTAAATATATTTTCAAGATTAGTAGTTAGCGAGTTCAATTGTGCTTGCATTTGAAGCATTGAATTTTGTAATGATGTAAGAGAAGAATAAAGAGTTCCTTTTGCAGAATTGCCTGTAATAGACATAATTAATGTATCTTGAGCCTTTTCGTTTACTGATAACATCTTCAATAATCTTCTTATGTTATCAATTTCTTGTGTAATCTTTGATGTAACATAAGGATGATTATCAATATACTTTTGGTCAAAATAATATGCTGCTAATTTGTTTGTGATATCTGTTGCTCTTTCCAATGTTCTTTTATCAACTTCATCCATGTCAATTAAGAATATTGGAGTTTCAAGAGCATCATCAGTATCTTGTAAATCTGGAGATTCACTCTTCAAGAATAAGTTATCTAACATTGTGTCCTTATCTTGAGGATCTTCAGTTCCATATTTTCCTTCGTAATTCATATTAGCTTATTGAATTATTTTTATTATATTGTTTAGTAAAAATAAAAAAATAATTTGTAAGCCAGAGTATAAAGCACAAAAAAGGTTACTGAAATTAATCAGTAACCTTTATATTTTTCTTAAATCTTCTCCTTTAATAATATGATGTTTTTAATTTTGATCTATCATATTCATATATATCAGCAATTAAACCATTTAATGCAGCAAATATTTCTTTATATGTATAAGATTTACCACTTGAATGATATCCACCATCTGTTTTTAATATCCAATCACATTTGTCAACACCATTTTTAATATCAAATAATGTTTCAAAACCATCAGCAGTTAACATTAAAACACCTTTATTATTACGTACGAAAATAATAACATTGCTTCCACCAGTTGCAGTTTCTTTATGTTTTTTACGAAGATCTTTTAATACTTCAGGAGTAAGTTCAATATTATCTTCAACTAATTTTGTTATTGCATTTACTTTTCCATTTATGCTTATAGGACATTTTTCAGTTTTAAATGCCTTTATTGCTTCTTTAGTATCTTTATATTTTGGTGTAGCATCATTAATATAATAATCATTACTTTGTAATTTATTTTCATTAATTAATGATTCTAAAATAAAATTTT
>Ga0326511_10001871_pt1 | contig 17287 bp, 13 predicted proteins | sample 0_2496_0518_D_FD_203701 | JGI IMG/M metagenome (GOLD analysis project Ga0326511, IMG submission 203701) | Bovine rumen microbial communities from UC Davis, California, United States - 0_2496_0518 | ecosystem: Host-associated > Mammals > Digestive system > Stomach > Rumen | place: USA...
TGTCGCAAAGGCGATAAGAATCGTTGATACGAGGGTGATCATCTCACCGACTTCCTCAATCAATTGATTGGCGTCAGAAGCAACATAATGGACCTTCTCTTCATCGGTGGTCGCATAGCTGCTATTTTGTTGTTCGGCATCATCGTTGAAGTTATTAAAGACATCCAAGAGTTGAAGCAAAGTAGCTCTGGATGGCAAATCAACCGGGAATAAGACAATACCAGTAATCTTAGAATAAGCGTTAGCATAAGCAACTAAGGAGATAATCTCATTATAGACCGTCTGGTAATCCGGTTCGCCTTGTTCAGGCATACCAGCCTTAATAATTTTATCCATTTGTTCTTCTAAGACGGATTGCTCGGATAAATCTCGACCCAATAATTCATCGGATACTAGAGTCGCACCATGGTTAGCAGCATCACTTAAGAAACTGGAGAAACCAAGGTACATATAACCGGTTGCTTCATAAGGATAGTAATAGAAATAGCGGTTGAAGATATCATTCAAATCATCCGTTGGTAAGACATTGGACGCGGAATTGAAATAGTTATTAATTACAGCATAGACCTCGGAACAGAAGGAGGTTAAAGCATTTACTTTTTCTACACCAGCGGGTGCATGGAAGAGAATATTGTCTTTTAAATTAGTAGCCAAAGCACTCTGTTCATTCTTTGGCATCAATTCTTCTTGTAAAGAAGGTAGATAGCATAAAGCTGGCGAAAGAATAGTGAATGGAGAAGTCTGTTTTGGTCTGATGATACCGACAATCTTTAAACTTTCACCATGATTATCATAGAAGTCTTTGTTCAAAGTATTCTTGGTGTAATGATGAATGGTTCTGGTGTAATCATTAGCATCTTTTAATTCTTCCGTACTCGTCTCCGTATACAATTCATCATTATCAAAGACTTTATATTCTTTACCGAGAATATCGCTAAACGAGATTGGCTTTACCTTACTCTTCAAGGTTTCATCTTCGACATCCTCTTGTTCGTCTTGGCTGTTATAAAAACCTAACTGCTGTAAGATTCTGAAACTGACCGCGTTATAGTTGTTGACGACCAAGACGACTTCATTCTTAGTCGTGGGTAAGTGACTCTTTTCTTCGGTTCCTGGAATCGTGAAACCTTCGGTAATCAGATCATATTGAGAGATATCACCATAAAGGACATGGAAGATGTTGTAAGGAAGTTTGGCACTATAAGCGTAGTAGTTATAACTGGTAACAGTGGTATTCACTAGTCCTAAACCACCCTTAGAAGAACCATCTAAGGAATCTGGATAGGTGGTAGTGAGATTATAAGAATAACTATTGCTATAACTGGTGATGTACTCTCTTAAGATGCCTTCTTCTTGTAACTGGTTGAGATAAGCCATGTATTTCGGAGTGAAGTTATTATAGGTATAGGAATAGGAAGTAGAAGTATCAACCGATGGATAGATTTCATCCACATCAGGGTAAGAGACGGATGCATTTTTGGAAGAGAAGGATTCCGTTTGACTCTTACGGTTATAAGCGGTAACGACAACTGGTAAAGAAGTCGCTGAGGCTGTAGAGAGATTATTAGAGTAATTATTAAAACCAAAGTTAATGGCAAAGAAGAAACCAATTCCAATAATACCAAATGAGTTTGCAATACTGGTTAAAATGGTTTTCGTCTTTCTGGAAAGCAAATTCTTCCAGACAAGCTTCATGCTCATCTTAAAAGATAGCTTACTCTTTTTCAGTTCTTTCTCTTCAACTTTATTCTCTTGTTCCACCTTGTTGACTAAAACATCGGAAATCAATCTACCATCCTTGAGATTGATGATTCTATCCGCGTATTTACTAGCCAAATCCTCATTATGGGTAACCATGATGACGAGATGGTCTTTGGATAATTCTTTTAATAAATCCATGATAGAGATAGAAGTATGACTATCTAAAGCACCAGTAGGTTCATCAGCCAGGATGATTTTTGGTGAAGTGACAAGACATCTAGCAATCGCAACACGTTGGGCCTGACCACCAGATAATTGATTTGGTTTCTTGTCTTTTAAGTCTTCAATGCCGATTTTTCTTAAGGCTTCTAACGACTTCTGATTGATTTCTTCTTCGCTGTAGTCTCTTACTGCTAACGCGACCTTGATATTATCAAGAACACTCAATTGAGGAATCAGATAATAGTTTTGAAAGATAAAACCAATATAGTTATTTCGATAACTATCTAACTGCTCCTCACTCATGCTGGATAAGGATTTATCATCGATGGTGATATCACCCTCTGTGATCTTATCTAATCCACCAATGCAGTTTAAAAGGGTGGTCTTACCACAACCAGAAGGGCCTAAAACAGCGACAAATTGAACCTCAGGAAAAGATAGTGAGATATCACTTAAGGCAGTAAATGGTTTGTCATCGGTGAGATAGTCTTTTCTGAGTTTCTTTATTTCTAGCATGGTAAAAGTTCAATTCTCTTGTTCAATTCATGACAAGTGATCTTGTTGGATCTTGCCAAATGAAGCATTCTCTTATAAAGTTTTTCGTTCTCATCTTCAATTTCCATCTTGGGAAGAAGATAATCTTTCGCCTTCTTGGTTGGAATCGGGATATCAAAGAAGCCTGCCTTTTCAAAGAAAGTGCAAGTCTTAACAAAATACATGCCGCTGAGACCAGATTCCTTACGGAAGTTCTTTAAATAAGTCAAGGTAGTATCTTCATCGACACAAGTTACATAGACCTCTTTTCTAAACGCTTCAAAGGAATCATAGTGAGATAAATACTTAGCAGTTAGAAATACAGCTTGAGTAAACTTCTTATATGGAGATGGGTTTTGTGGTTTGAAGTGATCTAAGATGCGGTTAAGCTGAGCAAGGTATTGACCATGCTTCAACAAAGGACGTGGATAATAATTCTCAAACAAAGCTTTGAACTCGTCTTTATGTTCTTCAAAATGAATCTGATCTAAGGTTTCTTTGGTAACCTGAAGACTTGCTAAAAGGAAGCAGAGTTCAGAGATATTGAAAATACCTTTTCTCTTCTCTGGTTTATAGGAAGAAGTCTTGGAAATTAAATCCTGGAAGATCTCTAAATGTGTCATCATAATATGTACCTCATCAATCCGTAGCATTTAAGAACGATAATAGTTCTTTCGCATATTTATCATATTCTTCATAGTAAGACATGTGACGAGAGTGAGCAAAGATTACCCACTTCTTTTCACAGGTCAAAGCATCATACATCATCTTATTCTGTAGTGGTGTAGATTCATCATTAGCACCATCGGTTAAAAGGATTGGACATTTGATCATATGGAGTTTATCGAGATATTCGTAGTCCTTTAATGAACCCAATGGAGAATATTCACAAGGGCCCCAGGCAGATAGATAAGCCTCATCACCTCTAACTTTACTTCTGGTTAAACAATCTGGTGCCTCCTTAGGCCATGGGCCACCGACAAAATGATGCATATAGTCTTCATCCGCCATTCTGGATTCTAAAGAATCAAATTCGTTTTTCTCTTCCGCTTTTAAAATTGCTTCTTGTTCAAACTTTGGAAGTAAACCGATTAAACGATGCGTTTCTTGTCTCCATAAACTTGCACTGGCAAGTGTAGAGGAAAAGACACAAGACTTGATTCCCTGCGGATGATAATCACAAAGATAGATGATTTCTAACATGCCACCCCAGGAGTGACCAAGGAGATGAATTTCATCTAAATGAAGTTCCTTACGAAGATTATCTAACTCTTCTACCCAGACTTCCTTATTGAACAATTCATCATGTTTACCTTCCACAAAAGATAAACCGCAACCTAATTGATCATACATGATAAAAGGACGGTCATCTTCTTGCGCCAGATGATCTAAAAGTTCATAGGAATTATGCGTAGAGCCAGGTCCACCATGAAGGATGACAAGCGGAGTCTTCTTTCCTGTTGGATTGACGATTCGATAATATGTCTGATATCCCTTAAAAGGAAGGTAACCTTCTTTGATGTCCATATGTGTTAATCCTCTAATGTTGAATGATGGTATCTAAGCGATCGACCACGATCAAATCGTGCTCTTTGATGAATTCCACCGCTGCATATTCAGCTGCCTCATCCCCGATCTGTAATGGAGAATGGGCATCTGCGCCGATGATGCATTTGGCTTTGTATTTGGATACCATCTTGAAGAAGTCATCGGTTGGATACCACCAACGTTTCTTCTTACCGACTTGTTTCTCACCCGTACGAATGCCTGCTAAATTGATTTCTAGTGGTACATCATAGGCGATACAGGCTTCAATCATTTCTCGCGAAGCCTTCTTACAATCCGAATCAAAGTTCTCGATATTTGAAAGGAAGTAATCTGGATGGGCAAAGATTTTGAACATGCCAGAAGAGATGGCCTTGATAGCCAAATCTTTATATAAATAAATCTGAGATGGAGAAGTGATATTAGAAAAACGAGCATAGATTTCATGGTTATCATTCATCGCACAATGATTACCAAGAATCATATAATCCAAAACACCATTATCCAGCATCTCTTTATAGAAGGTGTAATAGCAAGGGAAAGATTCCGCTTCATAACCAAGATAGATGGTAATCTGATCTTTATATTTTTCTTTTAAAGAATTGATAGATGAGACATAATCATCAAACAATTCAAATTCCCCACGTTTATAAGGTTCCGAAAAACCAGGAAGCATGGCATGGTCAGAAAAACCAAGATATCTTAAACCATGTCCTAGGGCTTCTAAGATATAATCTTCATCTTCTCCGGTGGCGTGACCACATCTTTTCGTGTGGGTATGATAATTAGCAAGAAACATATTGGAAATATTTTACCACTAGCCTATTTATTATTTGAAATGTTGTTGTGGAAATGTTGTTATTTACTATATCACAAATTGTTCTACCCACTCTTTTAGTGCTATGATTAATTTATGCCATTCCTAATTATTAAAGAAGATATCACCACACTTGATGTGGATGTCATCGTCAACGCTGCTAACACTGGTTTATATGCAGGTGGTGGTGTTTGTGGTGCTATTTTTAAAGCGGCTGGTTATCAGGAATTACAAGAAGCCTGTGATAAACTTTCTCCGATTTCTACAGGAGAAGCGGTGATCACTCCTGGTTTTCATCTTCCTGCAAAATACATCATTCATACCGCTGGACCTATCTACCAAGGTGGTATGAATCATGAAGACAAACTATTAAAAGCCTGCTATCAAAACAGTTTACAACTCGCTTATGATCAAGGCTTAGAAAGTATCGCCTTTCCTTTGATTTCTTCAGGTATCTATGGCTATCCCAAAGAAGAAGCTTATCAAATAGCGAAAAACACCATTGTAGAATTCCTTCAAAATCATGAAATGATGGTGTATCTCTGTCTTTTCAAAAAGATCGAAATACCCCATGATGATTTTGACCGCTATTTAAAAATCACCCAGATATCACCTATCCATCCGATGCGTATCTATGGTGCACCAAGAGCGCTCGACGCCAGAAAAGAAATCATTCCTGAAGAATCTTTCTCAACCAAACTATTAAAACTCATCGATCAATCCAAGATGAGTGATAGTCAGTTCTATCACAAAGCCAATATGGATCGAAGACTATTTTCCAAACTGAGAAAAGAAGATTACCAGCCAAGCAAGATGACAGCCATCTCTTGTTGTATCGCATTATCACTATCCTTAGAAGAAAGTGAAGACTTACTTGCCAGCGCAGGCTATTCCTTAAGTAAAAGCATTCTCTTTGATTGCATCATCCGATATTGTATCCAAAATCAACAATACGATATCTTTGCCATCAACGATATGCTTCTCTTCTATGATCAGAATCTCTTAGGCCAGAATTAATGTCGCTTACCAAGCGACCATTCTGGTCTTTTTCTTTTTTAAAATGATGTCAGTAACAAAGGAGAACATCATCATGAAAGAAAAGAAAACAGAAGTCGTCTTCATCTTAGACAAATCCGGTAGCATGCACGGATTAGAAAAGGATACCATCGGTGGATTCAATGCCATGCTAGAAAAGCAAAAGAAAGAAGAAGGAGAATGCTACATCTCTACCATTCTCTTTTCTAGCCGCAGTCAATCCTTATACCAGCACCAGGAAATCAGCACAGTAAAACCATTAACCCATAACGATTATCAAGTCGGCGGCTGTACTGCACTTTTAGATGCTATCGGTTATGCCATTGACGATATGAAAGACTATCTCAAGATTCAAAAAGAAAAGAGAAACGTCCTTTTTATCATCATCACCGATGGTATGGAAAACGCCTCACATGAATATAGCAGTCGAATCATCAAGCGCATGGTAGAAGAACAACAGGAAAAAGAAGGTTGGTCCTTTACTTTTCTCGGGGCAAATATCGATGCCATTCAGACCGCTAGCGATATCGGCATTCGAAAAGAGTATGCAGCCAACTACCATAATGACTCTCTTGGTGTTCAAGAGAACTTCAGAGCCGTATCCAATATGGTAAGACGCTACCGCGCTTGTGGCAAAATGGATTCCGACTGGAAGAAAGATATCGAAAAAGATTATGAAAAAAGAGCTCAGTAACGAACTCTATTTTCCGTTTAAGTTCTTAAGTTGTTTTATCATTAAATAGTTCTTAATATCTTCATGACACCATCGTCGTCATTACTAGAAGTTAAGAAATTCGCTTTCTTTTTGACTTCTGGATGGGCGTTTTCCATGGCGTAGGAATATTTGCACTGCTGGAGCATTTCCACATCATTGAAATAATCACCAAAAGCCATACTTTCTTCCTGCGATATATGATATTGCTGCTGAATGGATTTTAAAGCAGCACCCTTATTGGCATCACAATTGGCAACATCAATCCAGCTGACATCCGAGACAACCGCTGCTAAATGCTTTGGTAGATCATCAAAATAATGAGCGCTGGCTTCTGCCATCTGCTTTTTGAAATAGATAGCGAACTTCACAATATTCTCTTCTAAGGCAACCTTGGTCAAATCATCTTCGTGATTTAATCTGGCATAGTGTTGCGTCGCGTTGGCAAGTTCTTCCTCTTGAGTAGATTGCATATAACCACCCTTGATACCACAAAGAAGAGGCGTTGCATAAGGAACATGTTCTAATAATCGTAAGGTGTTGACGACATCTTCTTTCTTCAAGACGTTCTTATAGATGATCTCCCCACGATAAAAACATAACGTTCCATTTTCCGCAATGAAAACAAGACGATCAGCAATTTCATGAAACATTCTCTCTAATGTGTAGTATTGTCTGCCAGAGGCGATAGCAACTTTCACCTGTGGATGACTCTTAACCCAAGGAATGAAATCCTCTGGTAATCTTTTTTTACTATCGAGTAATGTTCCATCCATGTCGACGGCAACGAGTTTTATATTCATCATGAGTTCCTTTTTGATAGTTAAATTATATACTTTTTCACATCCCAAAAAAATTATAAAAAGCAATAGATGGAATATCTACTGCTTTTTGAATTCTGATTTTATCAGATAATTATTCAAGTTCGATGGTTGACGGTGGCTTAGAGGTGAAGTCATACATGACTCTGTTGACACCCTTGACCTCATTGACGATACGATCGACAATCGTGGTCATGACATCAGCAGGAATCATCACTGGTTTGGCAGTCATGAAGTCGTCCGTCTGAACAGCTCTTAAGACAATGGCGTAATCATAGGTTCTGCTATCACCCATGACACCGACAGATCTCATATTGGATAAGGCAGCAAAGTACTGAGAAATCTCTTTATCTAAACCAGCCTTAGCAATCTCTTCTCTGTAGATCCAATCCGCTTCCTGAACAATCTTGACCTTTTCAGCAGTGACATCACCGATGATACGGATACCAAGACCTGGGCCTGGGAATGGCTGACGATGAACGATGAAATCTGGTAAACCAAGAAGAGTACCGACCTCTCTGACTTCATCCTTGAAGAGATTCTGTAAAGGTTCGACCAAACCTTTGAACTTCATGTTCTTTGGTAAACCACCGACATTGTGGTGGGATTTGATCTTAGCGGAGATACCTAAACCAGATTCGATTCTATCAGGATAGATGGTACCCTGAGCAAGGAATTCAACATCGCTAAGCTTATTGGTTTCTTCTTCGAAGACTTCCAAGAAGGTAGCACCGATGATCTTACGCTTCTGTTCTGGTTCAACGACGCCTTCTAACTTCTTATAGAACAAGTCTTTGGCATCGGCGCGGATGAAGTTGAGATCATACTTACCTTTTGGACCAAAGACAGCTTCGACTTCTTCAGCTTCATTCTTTCTTAAAAGTCCGTGATCGACAAAGACACAATATAAGTTCTTACCGATGGCTTTGGATAACAAAGCGGCGACAACCGCAGAATCAACACCGCCAGAAAGACCTAAAAGAACCTTCTTATCTCCGACCTGCTTGCGAACAAGCTCAATCTGTTCATCGATGAAAGATTCGGATTTCCAGGTAGGTTCACACTTACAGATGTTTAAAACGAAGTTTTCAATCGACTTCTGACCTTCAATGGTGTGTCTTACTTCTGGATGGAACTGAGTAGCGTAAATATTTCTTTCCTTAGATTCATAGGAGGCAATTGGACAATTATCGGTTTTAGAAGTGACGACAAAGCCTTCTGGTACTTCACTGATTCTATCAGTGTGAGACATGAAGACTTCGGTATGCTTGCTGAAACGATCCAATAAAAGAGAATCCGCTATGATATCGACATCAGTCTTACCATATTCGCTGATATCCGCGTGAATGACCTTACCACCTAACTGATGGGCGATCATCTGAGCGCCATAGCAAATACCGAAAATCGGTTTGCCTAAGGCATAGATTTCCTTGCTGATGAGTGGAGAATTTTCTAAATAGCAGCTGTTTGGACCACCAGTAAAGATGAATCCTTTGACTGTTGGATCCTTTAACTTTTCGATATCGATAGTATAAGGAACAACTTCAGAATAAACATGACATTGACGGACACGTCTAGCGATGAGTTGATTGTACTGACCGCCAAAATCAATTACGAGAATTTTATCTTGGTTCATAGCACGCTCCTTGTGTAATGACTTATCAATTATAGACTAATTAGCCTCGGGTTAAAAGCAACAATTCACTTATTGAAACGTTTAAGTGCTTCCTTTGTTAACAAAGCGCTTTTGTGATTTTCTTTCCATAGAAAAAGAAAGGGGATTCTTCTCCTGAAATTTGTCCTAACAAACCAATTTCTCTTTCCTTCTATTTTTAGAAGACTAAACTAGATGTATTGTATCTACTTTGATACAATAGTCTAAAAAGAGACTGAAGGAGAATAATATGAAAAAGAAAATCAATACTGTTGTCGTCAGTGTGATGATGTGTTTATCCATGGTATCCTGTGGTGAAAACAAAACCGAAAAGACCTACTTCACCAACTGGAACGAATGCACCTCATTAACCACCTTAAAAGAATTTGTTGCTGATGTCACCGATGAGAAATCCAAAAACTTTATCCCCGTCGAAGACCGTATTGCCACCTTCGATATGGATGGTACCTTCGTTGGTGAATTGATGCCTTCCTACTTCGAATACAATATCTTAGAATACCGTGTCTTAGAAGATCCTACCTATAAGGATATCGCTCCCGATGATGTGAAAGAAACTGCCCAGAACATCCGTGACTTTGTCCGTGAAGGAACTGCCTTGCCACGTTATAACGATGAATATGGTTTTGATCTCAAGCACGCTTATGCGGCAGCCAAAGCCTATTCCGGTATGACCTTGGAAGAATTTGATACCTATGTGAAAGACTATGGCGAAAAACCAGCCAATGGTTTTACCAACTTGAAATGTGGTCACGCCTTCTACAAACCGATGTTAGATGTCTTTGAATACCTTAACGACAACCAGTTTACCAACTATGTCGTCTCCGGTTCTGACCGTTTCATCTGCCGTGCTTTGGTCGATGCAATCGACTTTGATCCTGCTCATGTCATCGGTATGGATGTCGTCTTAGAAAGTGATAACCAGGGTGAAACCGATGGTGTTAACTATACCTACACCAAGAACGATACTTTAAAGAGAACTGATGAGTTGATCATCAAGAACCTCAAGACCAACAAGGTCAAACAAATCGCTCAGGAAATCGGTAAGACTCCTGTCTTATCCTTTGGTAACAGCGGTGGTGATTCCGCTATGCATAACTATTGCTTACAAAATGAAAAATATAAATCCGCAGCTTTCATGTTAGTCGCTGACGATGATGAAAGAGATCATGCCAAAAAACGCGGTGAAGATGATGCTGCCTTCCAGGCTCGTATCGCCAAACTCAATTCTGATTGGACCAACAATCAGTATAACGTCATCTCTATGAAGAATGACTTTGCCACCATCTATGGTAAAGATGTTCAGAAGGTCGACTTTACTTTCTAACTTTAAAACACAGCATAACAGATAAGAGACAATCCTAAGGAGAGATTGTCTCTTATTTTTCATCAGCAAAAAAAGAAATCAAAAATATCGTTAGGAAAGAAACAATTTATTTGAACAAAGTTTTGCTATAATATCACTTGTATATGAATCGTTTAGAACTCATTCATTCTATTCAAAGTCTTACCGATGAGAACTTGATCACGTTTTCTATCGGAGATGAGAAAATATCGAATCGTTTTGATCGACTGGATATGAAGCAGTGTGAGAAAGGGGATTTCTACACGGAGATTTCCTATGCTCTTTATTCTTATATCGCTAACGCCATCTTCTTAAAAGCCATGGGCAAAGAAAAAGCCAGTCAAGGTTATACCTTCTTTGACCAGCAATGGGAAGAAATCATCCAAGGTAAAGAGACAATCTACGAAGAGAATACCAAGGTCGTCAAAGATAGAGCACTTCGTCTATTAGATACCTTCCTTTCCTCCATGGATGGAACGACGCTGAATGACTTGATGGAAAAGATCGCCCCATTATGTGTTTTAAAGATCATCAAGAATCATCCCAAGGAAGAAAAGAAGATTCTTCGTAAGTTTGATAAGAAGAAAGAAATCGTCTATAACCAGGTGACACTCTTCAGCCGTTCTTTATATCATACCTTCTTAAACCGCTCTAACCTCAATCCGCTGTTGATTCAACCTGACATGGATGATTTATCCAATGGTGTCTTTGTCTACGACTTAAAAGAACTCATCATTCCGACCTGGCAAAACGCTTTTACATTGGTAAATTTCAAATCTGTTATCAAAAATGGGTTGGCTAGCTGCTCTAGCGAGTTCCCATTTAAAGATATCGAAGCAGTTTCCGTCATCTATATGGTTAAAGATATCGTTGGAACCTATCATTTATACTAGTTCCAACTTTTATCATAAACTTTAGATATAATTAACCTGAAATCAGCAAAAAACCTTGATGCAACCAGTAGTTGCGGTCTTGAAAACCAGAATTGGTAGTGCAACCACGCCCATTTTCCCTAGAATAAGGCCACGAAATGAGGAGAAACGTTATGAACATTAAAATCGCTGATCGCTTAGTCGAACTAAGAAAAAAGAATGGCTTATCTCAAGAACAGTTGGCGGATAAATTAGGATTATCCAGACAGGCTGTCTCCAAATGGGAAAGAGCCGAAGCTAGTCCAGATACAGATAACCTGATCTGCTTAGCCAAACTCTATGGTGTATCCTTAGATGAATTATTAGATACCGATCAATCTATAGAAGAAATCGCCCAGGACACCCGCATACACGAAGAAGAAAAGAGAAAGGATAGTGTCAATATCGATGATACTGGCATTCATCTAAAATCCGCCGATGGCGATGAGGTTCACATCAAGAACGATGGTAGTAAATTCTTCAGTAGAGGCAAAGATGATGACGATGATGAAAAACATTACAGTCACACCACCAAAGTCATCTTAGCAGTCGCTTCTGGTCTAACGGTCTTTGCTACCTTGATTGCTTATATTCTTTTAGGTGTCTATCTAAAAGAACCTAATGGTTGGGCTTATACCTGGATGTTATTCATGCTCATCCCTGTTGTTCCATCTCTCATTGAAGCTATCGCCAGTAAGAAATTCACGAAGTTCTGTTACCCTGTCTTAGTCGCTGCTGTTTATTGTTTTGTTGGTATGTGGTTCAATTTATGGCATCCATTCTGGTTCTTATTCTTGACGATTCCTGTCTACTACATCATCTTCAATCCAATTGATGAAGCCATTCACGCTAATGATAAGAAAGACGAAGATACAGAAACCACAAAGTAAGAATATGGAGTCTTTTGCCGCTGTGCAAAAGACTCTTTTTTCTTCATTTTAAGGATGATACTATATCTAAGGAGGCCAACATTATGTACTATCTCTATTTAGGAAGACATGGTTCTTTTGATTCACCAGAATCCATCATTGTTGAATTTGAAGGCAACTACTTTTATCGTGGTATTCATACGGACTGGTTCATGATGGAAGAAGAGGAAGTAAGTAGAATGACCTCTGGTCACGATAACAAATACTATTCCATTGAAAAAGAAGAATATGAAGCCATATTAAATAATTGGGGTGGTAGTAAACACGGCTATAAATCCATGAATATTCATGGTGAATATGATAACGAAGGTTATGGAGATTCTTATGATGAAGAAGATGATGACCTTCCTACGCAGAGATACGAGGATGAATACTACGATTAACTCTTTTAGAGTTGCTGTAATCTAATTTCTAACATCTCTTTGAACTGACTTTTCAGTTCTGACGAAATTTGCAATTACATTATCTCTCATTTGCTTTTTCTCTTTATTTTCTATTATTTTAATCACGTTCGTGATTAGTTTTATAACTAAAAATGTTGTCCATCTCCCTTTTAAAAGGATTTGGACAACATAGTTTTACTTATTCTTTTCAGCGAGTTCTTTTTCAAGATTCTCTTTACCGATAGAGAGCATCAACTTGATACGGTTTTCCTGATTGACCTTTGGAGCACCAGCATCATAGTCAACCGCAACAATATTTGCCTCTGGATAAAGTTCTCTGACTTTTCTCATCATACCCTTACCAGAAATGTGATTTGGAAGGCAACCGAATGGCTGTGTACAGACGATATTTCCATAACCACTTTCGGCTAACTCTAACATCTCACCAGTAAGTAACCAACCTTCACCCATACGGTTGCCATAACCATTGACACCCTTATCTAATTCTTTGACATGGGCGTAGGTAGCAGGAACACTGAAGTGAGAGTTTTCCTTGATGGCCGCATTGAACATGTTCTGAATCTTGGTGGCATAGTCAAACAAGATCTGACAGATGAAACGTTTGATCTTATGACCACCATATAAATCAATATCGATGATACGATTATCAATCTTGAAGAGAATGAAGTTCATCATACCAGGAAGATTGACTTCACAATCCTGAGAACGTAAGAACTCTTCTAGGTTATTGTTACCTAAAGCAGCATACTTCACATAGATTTCACCAACGATACCAACTTTGACACGTGGCTTGTTATCTAATTCTATCTTGGCGAAGTCTTTGACGATATTATCAAGATTCTGTTTGATGACCTTGTTCTTATAACCATTGGCATGAAGCATCTGTTCACAAAGTTCATCCTGCCACTTCTTGACTAAGGCTTCCGCTTCACCCTTATGAACTTCATAAGGTTCGACCTGATTTTTCACGCACATCAGCATATCACCATAGATGACAGCGGCTAACGCACGACGAATCAAAGGAAGGGTGATCTTCATACCTGGGTTAGGTTCCAAACCAGAGACGTTGATAGAGACGGTAGGAATAAAACCTAAACCAGCTCTATCTAAGCCTTTACGCAATAGCTTGATATAGTTAGAAGCACGACATCCGCCACCTGTCTGCGAGATCAACAAGGCGACTTTATGAACATCGTAATTACCAGATAAGACAGCATGAATCAACTGACCACAGCTTAAAATTGCTGGGTAGCACATATCATTCTGAATGTATTTAAGACCGGTCTGAGCGATCTCAGGAGAGGTGGTCGTCAACAACTCCGCATGATAACCATAATGGTTGAAGACTTTGCCAAGCATGGCAAAGTGAATCGGTGCCATCATAGGGAAAAGAAGGGTATATTCCTTTTTCATCTGCTTGGTGAAGATGACACGGCCGGTTTTATCTCTTTTGATTTTAATTGGTTTGTTAGCCATGTTAGATACCTTCCTTTATGTTAGCTTCCTTAGCCGCCTTCTTTTTACGTAAGGCTTCTAATAAGGAACGGATACGGATCTTGACAGTACCAAGATTGGTGACTTCATCAATCTTGACCTGCGTATAGATCTTATCGTGACGTTCCATGATGTCTCTGACTTCATCACCAGTGACAGCATCTACACCACAACCAAAGCTGACCAACTGAATCAATTCCATATCATCGGTCTTAGAAACATAGTTAGCTGCTTTATACATACGAGCATGGAAAGTCCACTGGTTCAAGACTCTGGCGGGATCTGGATCCTTTTCCAGTCTGGCAACGACATCTTCGGAGACAATCGCACAGTTATATTGCAAGATCAACTTGTTGATATCATGGTTGATCAAAGGATCAACATGGTATGGTCGACCAGCTAAGACGATGATGGTCTTACCTTCTTTTCTTGCATCTCTGATGATGTTCATACCATGGCGCTGAACTAACTTCTTATACCAATCATATTCTTTGAATGCTTCCGAAGTTGCTTTCTTGACTTCTTCAAGTTTTAAGCCTTTGAAATACTGAGAAAGCTGTTCATGAACTTTCTTAGCAAAGTCTTTTCTCTCATAAAGATCGACATAATCTTTGATGAATAAGACGTCATCATTATGGACCGCCTTCATATTGGCGTCGATAACTTCTGGATAATAAGCGACGACTGGACAGTTATAGTGATTATCCGTATGTGGTTCTTTTAAGTTCCAGGTCATACATGGATAGTAGATGGTCTTAATACCCTTCTTGAGTAAATTCATGACATGGCCGTGCATAAGTTTGGCAGGATAACAGACCGTATCAGAAGGAATGGTCATCTGACCATCTAGATATAACTTCGCACTAGATTTATCCGATAAGACTACCTGGAATCCTAACTGAGTAAAGAAGGTAGACCAGAATGGTGTTAATTCATAGAAGTTAAGACCCATTGGAAAGCCAATTTTACCACGTGGATATTTTGTTTCTTCATCATTGGCATGATCATAAGAACGAAGCAGATGATTCTTAAAAGCATACATATCCAAAGCACCATGAGACTTGGCCTTCTTGGTGACAGGCTTTTCACAACGGTTACCACCGATGAAAGAACGCTTGTCATCAAAGATAGACATGGTCAAATGACACTTGTTATTACATAACGAACAGACATAAGAGATGACCTTACGATGGAAGTGGGATAATTGTTCCTTGGTTAAGATAGAAGACTTATCTAACTTGAGTTCCATGGCATCAAGAGCGGCGCCATAAGCACCCATCAAACCAGCGACATTCGAACGGATGACATTGACATCGAGTTCCTTTTCAAAAGCTCTTAAGACCGCATCATTTAAGAACGTACCACCCTGAACAACAATCTTCTTACCAAGATCATCTGGAGAAGAACAACGGATGACTTTATAAAGAGCGTTCTTGACAACAGAGATGGCCAAACCAGCGGCGATATCATTGACACTCGCACCATCTTTCTGAGCCTGTTTGACGGAAGAGTTCATGAAGACCGTACAACGAGAACCAAGGTTGACTGGACGTTTTGCCTCTAAAGCCATATGGGCAAAATCAGAGATAGAATAACCTAAAGAAGTCGCAAAGGTCTGCAAGAAAGAACCACAGCCAGAAGAACAGGCTTCATTTAAGAAGATATCATCGATGACACCATTCTTGATATGGAAACACTTGATGTCCTGACCACCGATATCGATGATGAACTCAACATCGGGAAGGAAGTGTTTGGCAGCAGCAAAATGCGCCATGGTCTCAACAATACCATGGTCAAACTGGAAGGCGTTCTTGGCTAATTCTTCACCATAACCAGTGGCGGAAGAACCGGCGATATAAGCCTTTTGGTTCATCTTGGAATAAATATCGACCAACATGTCTTTTAATAAGGCGATCGGATCACCTTTATTAGGAACATAGTTGGTATAACGGATGTTGTAATCCTTATCGACAAGGACGCATTTCAAAGTGGTAGAACCAGAATCCACACCAAGATAAAGTGGACCTTCATAATCTTCTAAAGGAAGAACCGCGACCTTGTCTTTGTCATGACGAGTGACAAATTCTTCGTATTCTTCTTTGTTATTGAATAAAGGATCAATATAAGCGAAGTTTTCGTTGTTACGATAATTATTGACCTTATCCATGATGGAATCCAAGTCGATCGGATCATCTTTCTTGGCAAGTAAGGCAGAACCGATAGCGACAAAATATAAGGAGTAATCTGGTAAGACACCTTCGACTTTCAACGTCTTATCAAACGCCTTACGAAGCTCAGACATAAAGGTCAAAGGACCGCCGAGATACATGACATTACCTTTGACTTCTCTGCCTTGGGCAAGACCAGCGATAGTCTGATTGACAACCGCATAGAAGATAGATTCGGCAACGTCTTCTTTTCTCGCACCCTGGTTGAGAAGCGGCTGAACATCCGACTTAGCAAAAACGCCACAGCGAGAAGCGATGGTATAGGTTCTTTCATGCTTTTGAGCTAAAGCGTTGATGTCTTCCACTTTGACATTCAACAAGGATGCCATCTGGTCGATAAAAGCACCCGTACCGCCGGCACAAGTACCATTCATTCTGACCTCAACACCATTGTTGAGGAATAAGATCTTGGCGTCTTCACCGCCAAGTTCGATGATTGAATCAATATCCGGATAGAAACGTTTGGTGGTTTCTCTCGTCGCATAAACTTCCTGATAGAATGGGAATTTACAGCCTTCCGCAATACCCATACCCGCAGAGCCGGTAAAGGCAAGAGGAACCTGTTTGATGCCCTTGAGTGGGCCTTCTTCTAATTTTTGTAAAACCGCAGCAAGCTTTTCGCTGATACGGGAATAATGTCTTTCATAAGAACTGTAGATGATGTTGTCGTTATCATCCAAAACGATAGCTTTGATGGTTGTGGAACCAATATCGATACCAACAGAGATCATTCTCCGTCTCCTTTCTTCTCAGCATCTTGGCTGAGATCAATGACGACACCCTCCGGGGCAGATGCGGTATCGCTAGGTTTGGATGGGACAGAGGTCGAGGTTTGTTGGGCTCTGGTCTGTGAAGTCTGATACGCTTGATAATCCGTTTGTCTTTCCTGAAAGTAAGTCGGAGCGGGAACAAATCCA
>Ga0326511_10001872_pt1 | contig 17284 bp, 12 predicted proteins | sample 0_2496_0518_D_FD_203701 | JGI IMG/M metagenome (GOLD analysis project Ga0326511, IMG submission 203701) | Bovine rumen microbial communities from UC Davis, California, United States - 0_2496_0518 | ecosystem: Host-associated > Mammals > Digestive system > Stomach > Rumen | place: USA...
TGTCGCCCGACTTCTCGCGCATCAAGGTCTTCTCGCTGACGGCCAACCTGGGCTATACCCATGAGTTCGACGAGGACTTCTGGATTGGCTTCGGCCCCGTGGTGAACTTCAATGTCTACGGCAGCATGCTGACGGAGTATTCCCTGTATGGCGACGACATCGAGAGACTGGAGCGCCACATCCGCCAGCGCCCCATCACCATCGACTGGATGCTCCGCGTGGGCATCATGGGTGTACCGCTCTATCTGAAGTACTCGGGCGACAACGTGCTGAAGGACGGCGGCGTGAAGTTCCGCTCGCTCTCGTTCGGGCTTTATCTGTAAAATGCGCATGTAGATCACATACACAATAAAAAAAGGTTCCGGGACTCAACCCGGAATTTTTTTTCTCCCCGACTGCAATGTTTCCACTACTTTCTGCGTATATATAAACAGAGACAGAAAACAGCATGACCGAGACAGACCTGATAGAGGGACTGCGCAGGCAGAGTCCCAAGGCACAACAAGAGACCATCGACCGCTACGGCCGCGAGGTCTTCGCGCAGGTGGTGCGGCTCGTCGCCGTCACCGAGAATGCCGAGGAAGTGTATCAGGATGTCTTCATGAAGGTGTTCAGTAACATCGGGCAGCACGATGCCGGGCGGGCGTCGCTCCGCACATGGATTTCGCGCATAGCCTACAACGAGACCATCAGCTTCCTCCGCCGTAAGAGCGCGCCGACGGTATACTTCGACGACTACGATCGGGGCATCGAGACGCTGACAGACGCGGAGGTGGACGAGACGCTGGGACACGCCAGTCAGGAGACGGTACAGCTGATACGCACAGCGCTGCAGCACCTGCCACCCGAGGAACGGGCCCTGGTGACGATGTTCTACTACGAGGAGATGAGCCTCAAGGAGATAGCCTACGTCACGGAGTCGATACCCACGACGGTAGCCTCGCGCCTCTGCCGAACGAGAAAGAAACTTTGTAGAATCATCAAAATGTTACAAGCATGAAGGAGGATATACTCAATACACTACGCCAGCAGGACGCCGCCCTGCGCGACGCCATCCGGCTCAGTGAGCAGGAACTGCCGCAGATGCCGGCAGACCTGAATGCCAGAGTGATGGGGAAAGGCCTCACCCCTAACCCCTCACCCATGGGAGAGGGGAATGGTCACCCTGTCGTCAGACGGCTTTGGACTTGGGTGGCAGCTGCAGCCAGTCTGCTATTGTTAGTGGGTGTTGGCTTGACGATGATGCCTGAAAAGCAGGTGCCGCAGGGTAGTCCAGTGGTTGCAGAGAAGGTCGAAAAGGAGCCGCAGCAGGTGAATCATGGGGACTGTCCCCATGATACGAGCGAAGCGATGGATCAGAGGGACTGTCCCCGTGAGTCACAACCGCGCCAAATCTCTGCGCAGCCTAAGAAGCTGAAGCCCAAGACGGTTATGGCGGAGCAGGTGATAGCGCAAGTGGAGAACCAATCACAGACGGCTCACGGGGACAGTTCTCCAGATCCTTCGCTTAGCGAGACGTATCAGGAGAACCGTCCCCATGAGCCCAAGACGCTGACCGAACGCGACATCCCCATCACGCGCCCTGAGAACTACAAGTACACGGCCGAGGAGATTGCCCTCATGAAGCGACAGGCCAACGAAGCCTATCTGAAGTGGGTGGAACTGGAACTCGAGATTGCCAAGTACAACCAGGAGCAAACTGCACAGAAATAAATACAAACCACGAATTTCACGAATTAAACGAATTTGAGAACTGTAGAAACAAAAACTATAACCATTATGAAACAGCTATTTATCATGCTGCTCATCGTCAGCAGCGCCGTCATGCCGGCTAACGCCCAGCAGAAGAACAAGCCCGAGAATGTCATCAAGGCCTTTGAATTCCTTATCGACCTGTATGGCCAGAAGGCGGGGCAGACTTATTCCGTCGAGAAGAATCCCAACACAGGCATCATTGAGTCGAGAGAGCGCATCGTAACCTTTACCTGCAAGAAAAATGAGCCATACATTGAAATGATGGGCGACGACTTTATGAAGGACGAGCCGCTCTCCTATCAGATCAAGCACATCACGCCTGGACAGAACAGTCAGAACTTCACGCTGGCCGTACATACCAACGTGCCCAACGTGATTAACCATTATGCCATTCGCACCAAGCCGGAACAGGAAATGTGGTTCATGGCCTGCAAAAACCCTGAGAACCCGTCGTTGCGCGACGCCTACGCCATCGTGTGGCAACCTGCTGCGGACAACAAGGTGAAGGGCACCATCTACATGATTACCTCGCCACGCCCCAGCAATTTCGGCAAGGCATTCGAGTCGTCGGACAGCAAGAAGAAGATTGACAATGTGGTGGGCGAAGTTGTTGACGAGGCTGGCAATCATGCGGGTGAAGTCGTCGAAGACGATGTCGCCGTTGTTGAAGACGAGGTGGCAGTCGACACCGTAGCCGTCATCGATGAATTCGTAGCAGAGCCTCCAGTCGTCAGCGAGTTCGCTACGCCCCTGCCCCGTCAGTCGTCCAAATGGGAGCCGTCTCCTATGGTGAAGATGCAGGTTGAGGGTAAGGCGATGGCCATCAAGGCACAGATGGATGCCATCAAGGCCACCTACCAGTCGATGAAGCCCTTCTTTGATGCCAAGAACATTTCGGACACAGACAAAATCTTCGAGCAGATTGCCAAGCAGAACAAGTCGCTGGACGTGAAGTGGCAGGACTTCGTCAAGATGCTGAAAGGCATCGAAGCCCCCCCTGCAGAGCAAGGCAAGAAGATGGGAATGATAGGCGATATCTACAAGGAAATACTGAAATTCTACACTGAGCAGAATCAAGGCTTTTCGGAGATTCTGAAGGAGTTTGGTATGCTGCCGAAGGGAGCACAGAAAACACAGAAAGTGCTGAACAATCTCATCGAGAAAAACATGACGGAGATGAGCAAAGTCATTGCGGGGGTGAAATAAATCACCCCCTTTTTCTTTGTCGTTACGCGAAGAAGTAGTATCTTTGCAGCCGCTATGGACAGACAACGCGAGATATACAAGGTGACGCTGGTGGGTGGCGCGGTGAACGTGGTGCTGCTCGTCTTCAAGTTCGTGGCGGGCATCCTCGGCCATAGTGCCGCGATGGTGGCCGACGCCGTCCACTCGCTCAGCGACTTCGTCACCGACGTCGTCGTCATCGCCTTCGTCCACATCAGCGGCAAACCCAAGGACAAGTCGCACGACTACGGCCATGCCAAGTACGAGACGCTGGCGATGACCGTCATCGGCGTAGCGCTGCTCGTGGTGGCCGTGGGTATCGTCTACAGCGGTGTGGTGAAGATTGCCGCGTGGGCTGGTGGCGCACAGCTGGAGGCACCAGGCACGCTGGCACTATGGGCCGCCCTGCTGTCGGTGGCGCTGAAGGAGGGCGTCTACCGCTATTCGATGGTGAAGGCCCGACAGCTCGAGTCGCAGGCCGTCGAGGCCAATGCATGGCACCACCGCAGCGACGCCCTCTCGTCCATAGGTACGGCCGTTGGCATCGGCGGCGCCATCGTGCTGGGACAGCGCTGGACGGTGCTCGACCCCGTGGCATCGGTCATTGTGGGTCTGTTCATCGTCAAGGTCAGTATCGAACTGCTGCGGCGCGGCATCGGCGACCTCATGGAGCAGTCGCTGCCCGACGAGGTGGAGGAGGAGATCCTGCACCTGGCGGGCTCCGTCGACGGCGTCACCATGCCTCACGACCTGCGTACGCGGCGTCTGGGCAATCACTATGCCATCGAGCTGCACGTCCTTATGGACCCCGACCTCACCCTGCGCGAAGCCCACGACAAAGCCTCAGAAGTAGAGGCACTCCTGAGGCTTCATTATGGTCGTGAGACGCACGTCGTCGTGCATGTCGAACCGATGTAATCAGCGGCGGTCGCGGTTGCCCCACTTCTTGTCGTAACGGCCTTCGGTGTCCACCTTTCCACCGAACATATTCAGACGGTAGCGTACGTGGAGCATGGCGTACGAGTTGATGCTGTTGTAGCGTGTATCGCTGCGGCCGTTAGCATTGACCCACCGCTCGTAGTTAGACTGCTGCCCCAGTAGGTCGTAGAAGTTCAGGGCTACGATGAGGGCTTTCGACTTGAGGAAGGTCTTCGAAATCTGTCCGTTCCAGATGAGCTCGTTGGTGTTCGACGACGGGTCGTTGTAGCCGCGGCGGGAGTTCTCGTGGAGGTTTGTCGACACCTCTAAGCCACCGGGAATGCGCACCATCACCTGGCCGCCGTAGCTGAAGCGCCACGTGTCGAGGTCGGCACTGGGCTGCAGCTCGTTGCGCGAGTGCTGGTAGTTGACATTGCCGTCGAGGGTCACCTCGAGCCAGTCGTTGCGGTAGCTCATGTTCAGACGCTCGTTGACGTTCGTGGTACGCGTCGTGTTCTTCTGGGCATCGGCTTGTGCCTGAGCCACGTAGCTGACGTAGTTGTTGTAGCGCAGACGGGTATCGGCACCGATGTTCCAGTGGGCGGCGGAGTCGATGGCGGTGTTGAAGTTGAAGCCGCCGTCGGCGTTCCAGTTGCCGTTGATGTTCTCGGGACGCGACTCGCTGCCGCCGGTCTCGGCATTGTAGCGCACGAGGTTCGAGATGCTGTTGCGGATATGGCGGTAGTTGCCGTAGAGCACGATGGAGCGCTTGTAGCGGGTGATGTAGTTCTTGTAGTAGACGTTCAGCGAGTTGGTGAACTGCGGCTTCAGACCGGGGTTACCCGAGGTGATGTAGAGGGGGTTCGAGTCATCGCGGATGTCGAGCAGCTGTGTGATGTCGGGCTGGCGGGTGTCACCACGGTAGTGCAGCCAGATGTCGTGCTGGTCGCTGAACTTGTAGTGGAAGTCAATAGTGGGCGTGAGGTTCGTGACGTTACGGACGGTGTCGACGTAGATGCCGCGGTAGTCCTGGATGAAGTTCGAGTGCTGGGGCTGCACGAGGATACCCACGTTGTAGTCGTACTCCTCCTGATAGTGGCGCAGCGTCAGACGGATGTTGTGGGTGTAGTTCTTATACTCGGAGAATCGGCTCAAGTTCTTATCAAGGAATGTATCCATTGCCCATTGTCCATTGTCCATTGAAAACTTCCCAAGCCACGGATCCCACTCGCGGTAGACGGGTGTGATGTCGGTGAAGGGATTCTCGGACAGGTGGCTGAAGTCGTAGGTCTTGCGGTCGCTCTTGTTCTGCGAGTAGCGCATCTCGTAGTTGGCCTGCAGGTGGGCGCCCTTCCAGAGGGGCTCGCTGTAAAGGGCTGAGAGGACGTAACCGCTGTTGTCCGAGGGCGTGGAGTTGTAGCGTGAGGTATAGTAGGTGGAGTCCTGTCCGGCCTGATTCTTCACACGGTGCAGATAGACCTCGTTGTTCGAGACACTCTGGTTCTCGCTGTCGCCGAAGTTGCCCTCCACACGCAGGGTGACATTACGGCCCCGTGGGTTCAGGCGGCGGTAGAACTGGAGCATGGCCCAGGCGTTCTTGTTCTCGCCGTAGCTGAGGCTGGCGCCGTGGTTGTGGTTTACAAGATAGGAGGCCAATGGGCCTAATGGGTCTAATGAGGCTAATGGGTCGTCTGAGTAGAAGTAGGGGTCGTCGCTGAAGGTGGCGCTTGTGCTGGTGCTGACGCCGTCGCTGGTGCCCGTGCTGCCGTTGGCACGCAACAGGATATTCGTCAACGTGTCGGGCTTCCACTCCAGTCGCAGGTTACCGTTCCAGTTGTTGCTGCGTGAGAGCTGCTTGGAGAAACTGTTCGAGAAGGTGCGGTAGGTGTCGGAGTAGAAGTTCTCGCTGGCATTCTCGTTCTCGTTGTCGCCACCGCGGTGGTTCCAGCGCACGGAGAAGTCGGCCTTCAGCTTCTCGCCGTCGTCGTAGTTCAGGTTCGTGCCGAGCATCTTGCGCGAGTTCAGTCCGCGGCGATTCCACCAGCCGGCGTTCTCCTCCTTGTTGTTGAAGTTGCCCATCAGCACGAAGCGCATCTTGTCGGTGAAGCTGCTACCCATACCACGCGAAGCATAGCGGTGATGCGTACCACCCGCCAAGTCGAGGTTGGTCATGTAGCCACGGTTCATGCCCTTCTTGATGGTGAAGTCGAGCACCGTCTCCTTGTTGCCGTCCTCAATGCCGGTGATTCGGGCCTGGTCGCTCTGCTGGTCGTAGAACTTCACGCTCTGGATGATGCTCACGGGCAGGTTCTTCAGCGCTGTCTCCACGTCGCCGAGCATGAACTCCTTACCGTCGAGCAGAATTTTCTTTACCACTTTGCCGTTGATGGTGATGTTACCATCCTCGTCGACCTCGGCACCGGGCATACGCTTGATGAGTTCCTCGATGGGAGATCCCTCAGGGGTGCGGTAGGCGTCAGGGTTGTAAACGAGGGTGTCCTTGCGTACGACGACCTGTGCTGCACGGCCCGTTACCACGGTCTCGCGGAGCATCACCGCCTCGGACGACATGAGGAGGTTACCGAGGTCCTGACTCTGGTTGCGCCGCAGGGTGACCTCGCGCTCAATACTCTGAAGACCTACCGATGAGATCTTCAGGCGATAGATACCGTTGGACGGTGCCTCCACCGAGAAGTTGCCGTGACGGTCGGTCACCGTGCCACCAACGAACGTACTGTCGTTGGCACGGAACAGCTGCACCGTCGCCTGAATGACGGGCTCCTTGAACTCTTGGTCCTGTACGCGGCCGCTGATTGTCAGGCCGCGGTCTTCTTCTCCTTCTGTCTGTGCTTGGATACTTACTATTGCCAGTCCTAACATGACCAGCATGATGGCAAATCGTCTTAACATCGTTGCTTAGCTCTACTTGTGTGGTTATTAGTTTCCTGTTTCCTTATTGACAATTGGTTTAGAGTTTCTTTGTGCTGTCGCGCAGCTCCAACCGTGTGTTGACCACGATGTGCTGTACGCTGTCGTCACCGTTCATCTGGTCGAACAGTAGACGGAGGGCCTTACAGCCTATCTCACGAAGGTTCTGCTTGACGAATGAGATGCGTGGGTGAGACATCTCCGACACCCAATCGCTCATATAGGCGATAAGGGCCACGTCGTCGGGGATGCGCAATCCACGGCTGGTGATGGCCTGCAGTGCTGATATGCCCAGCAGCCCATGGGTGGCAAGGATGGCGTCGGGCGGCTCGGGCAGACTCAGGAGCTCGAGCGTGTCGCTCAGGCCGTTGTTGAAGCTGATGTGGTGACATTTCACCAACTCTGTTCGGATGGGGATCCCGCGTTCGCGTAATGCCTCTAAGTACCCGTGTTTCCGGTCGGTATTCTGCTTCATCACGTTTGGCCCGCCGAGGAAGGCGATGCGCCTGGCCCCACCGTCGATGAGTGTGTTGGTGGCTTGACGTGCTGAGGCGGCATCGTTGATGATGACGGAGGAGATGCCGATGTCGGGAGCCCGGTCGAAGAGGACGATGGGTATGTTGGTCTGGCGCAGCCGCAGGAGTTTTGCGAAGTCCGGGGTGTCCTGTGCCGGACAGATGATAATGCCCTCCACGTGCATGTTCTCCAACAGCTCAAGGCAGTCGGCCTCATTCTCAAAATTGTCGTCAGAGTCGGTGATGATGCACATATAACCAGCCTTACGTGCCTCTGCCTCGACGCTTTTGACGATGTGGGCATACTGGTTGAAGGACACGTCGGGTACGACGATGCCGATGGTTCGAGTGGTGTCGTAGCGCAGGCTGACGGCAAAGGGGTTGGGGCGGTAGCCGTTTGTCTCGGCTAACTGCTCTATTTGCTGTCTCAGTTCGGGGCTGACACCATCGAGTCCCCTGAGTGCTCTTGACACCGTACTGACGTTGACGCCCAACTGGCGGGCAATGTCTCTTTGTGAGATTCGTTTCATGTCTTCGTTAATTCCACGACAAAGGTACTTCTTTTCGCTGATATATCAACGCAACGGATTGCAGAATTGTTGCGCAACGGGTTGCTTTCACCAAAAATTAACCACCCGCCTTCGCAGGCAGGTGGCTCTTCCGTTGAATAGGTGTTGTTATATATTATTTGTGTTGGACTTCTTTCATTGCAAAGTTACAACTTTTTCAGCAACAGTCCAACAGAATTGCTCAAAAACACATCGCAAAGCGTTGCGTAAATCACTCAACACTGTTGAGGGATGAGAAAGGTCTATTGGAGGGCGTCGAGCCAGCAGAGGAAGGCTACGAGCGAGGCGTTCCAGTTGATGGCGATCTCGTTGGAGGCATACGACTCCATGACGTCCATATACGACTCGTCAGGGTAGTTGGAGGCGTAGGGCATGGGCATGTCTTTCTTGTCCTGCTGTCCGGGATTCGGACCACCGACGAGCATACCCGGGAAAGGCTTTTCTACGCTGTCGGCCTCGGAGAGGCGGTGATGCGGGTGCATGGGACTCTTGTCGCCGAAGCCCGTGACGTAACAGTAGCCCGTGGCATTGCGTCCCAGCAGGTAGTCGGCGTTCTGAAGAGCGTAGCGGCGGTATTTCTCCGTGCCCAGCATCTTGTCGGCAAAGAGCATGAGCATGGCCTGGGAACAGCAACCCTCAGAGAGACAGCCCCATCCGAAGTCTGTGGCTTTGTTGCCGTAGGGCGACTGGAAGCTTGACGTCTCGACGCCCTCAATGGCCTTGTCGCAGTATGCGAGGAGCTGGCGGAGCATTGCTTCATGCAAGGCGGACGGACCCGGCGTTGAAACGCCGGGAGTGGGGGCGGAGAGACCCGGCGTTGAAACGCCGAGAGTGGGGGCGGAGGGACCCGACGTTGGAACGCCGGGAGTGGGGGCTGAGAGCCACTCGAGGGCACCCAACGAGGCGACGTTGCCCCATGCGGGGGTGGTGAAGCGGTCGGGCTGATGCTGAAGGGCGTCGTCGAGATACTGCTGCTTACCCGTAAGCCGGTAGAGTGCCGTGGCTGCCCAGAAAAACTCATCGCGGGCACTACCGTCGCCGTAGCCTCCTGTGGTGACGGCAGGCTCTTTCAGCCGCTCCTGACGGTAGAACGCCGTGGGATTGGCCTTGGCCCACTGGTAGGCGCGCTCAGCCATGGCGGCTGCCTGTGCCGAGAAACCGGGGTAGTCCTCCTGGAAAGGTTCCAGGAGACGGGCGGCATCGGCCATGGCGGCGGCGAAGTCGAGTGTGGCGGTGACGGTCTTCTGTACGACGTAGCGTGTCTGCTTACACTCTGTGGGCATGATGAATCCCTCGAAGTTGGGCGTGGTCAGCTTGTGGTAGACGCCTCCGTCGTAGGGGTCTTGCATGGTCAGGAACCAACGGAGGTTGAACATCATCTCGTCGAGCAGGTCGGGGGTCTTGTTGCCGCTCTCAGGGATGGCGGTGTTCAGGCGGGCAAAGTAGTCGGGGAACTGCTCGTAGACGGCGAACATCAGTCCGATGCTGAAGGCGGAGTTGACGACGTACTTGTTGTAGTCGCCGGCGTCGTACCAGCCATAGGGCGAACTGATGGCCGTGCCTGCCGGGCGCAGTGGCGAGGCTGCCGAGTTGTGGACAAGCACATGGGTGTCGGGGTGGCCCAGCGGACGACTGTAGTCGCTGCCCATCGTGATGGCCACGCCCGAACGGATGAGGTAGAACAGCCGTAGGGCTGAGATGGCGATGTCGTGGTAGGGCTGTTCGGCCACCGTGAGACTGCACGACTGTTGGCCAATGCTGACACGATAGACGCCGGTGGCTGTGAGGTCGCCCAGATCTACCACATAGCGAGTCTTATCCGAGAATGGTGATACGGCCTTGCGAACCGTTGCCTTTGGCTTCATGGTCTTGCCACTTGGGGTTGTCACACGTATCTTGCCTGCAGGGTTTGTACCCTCAACGACAATCACCTTCTCCTGCTGGGGAGAGTAGCCGACCTGATTGCGGCGGATCTCTGTTTGCGCAGCTACACTGCTAACGAATAGTGAACAGAAAACGGTGAATAGTATCGGTAGCTTTTTTTTCATAGATGTGTTAGTTATTGGTGCCTTTTTGTGTTTGATGTTGCAAAGGTACGAAAAATAATTAGTATTTAGTAAGGAATAATTAATAATTTTTCGTAACTTTGCACCCAAATGCGCGAAAAGTGAAGAGTTAAGAGTGAAGAGCGAAGAATTAGAGCTACTCAGTAGCATTACATATCCTGACGATTTGCGCAAGCTGTCGGTGGCTGAGCTGCCACAGTTATGCGAGGAACTGCGGCGTGATATCATCAACGAGCTGTCGGTGAACCCGGGACACCTGGCTTCCAGCCTTGGCGTGGTGGAATTGACGACGGCACTGCACTATGTGTTCAACACGCCCGAGGACCGTATCGTCTGGGACGTCGGTCATCAGGCTTATGGCCATAAGATTCTTACCGGCCGCCGTGAACAGTTCTCGACGAACCGCAAGCTGGGCGGTCTTCGCCCCTTCCCCTCACCGTTGGAGAGTCCGTACGACTCGTTTGTCTGCGGTCACGCCTCCAACAGCATCTCGGCGGCGCTGGGTATGGCTATTGCCGCCAAGAAGACCGACAAGGGAGGACGTCATGTGGTGGCTGTGATCGGTGATGGCGCGATGTCGGGCGGTCTGGCCTTCGAGGGCTTGAACAATGTGTCGTCAAGCCCCAACGATTTGCTGATCATCCTGAACGACAACGATATGTCGATAGACCGTGCCGTGGGCGGTATGCGCCAGTACCTGCTGAACCTGAACACCAACAAGACGTATAACTGGATCAAGTTCAAGATGAACCGCTGGCTGCACAGCAAGGGAATACTGAACGATGCCCGTCAGAACGGACTCCAGCGCCTGTCGAACGCTGTCAAGAGTGCCATTGCCCACCAGCAGAACATCTTCGACGGCATGAACATCCGCTACTTCGGACCGTTCGACGGTCACAATGTGAAGGAGCTGGTGCGCATCCTGAGTCAGCTGAAGGACATGGAGGGGCCGAAACTGTTGCACCTGCATACGAAGAAGGGCCACGGCTATGCTCCCGCCGAGCGCGATGTCACGACGTGGCACGCCCCGGGCAAGTTCGACCCGGAGACGGGTGAGCGCATCGTCGACCGCGACCCGTCGAAACCGCAGAAATACCAGGACGTGTTCGGCCATACCTTGTTGGAGCTGGCCGAGCAGAACCCCCGCATCGTTGGTGTGACGCCCGCCATGCCTACGGGCTGTTCGATGAACATTATGATGGAGAAGATGCCCTGTCGTGTCTTCGACGTGGGCATTGCCGAAGGGCACGCCGTCACCTTCTCGGCCGGTATGGCGAAGGACGGTCTGCAGCCTTTCTGTAACATCTACTCTGCCTTTGCGCAGCGTGCCTACGACAATATCATACACGACGTGGCGATGCTCAGTCTGCCGGTGGTGCTCTGTCTGGACCGTGCCGGACTGGTGGGCGAGGATGGGGCGACACACCATGGCGCCTTCGACCTGGCGGCTCTGCGGCCGATACCCCACCTGACCATCTGCTCGCCGATGGACGAGCATGAGTTGCGCCGCCTGATGTATACGGCGCAATTGCCTGGCAAGGGACCGTTCGTCATCCGCTATCCGCGTGGCGGCGGTGTGCTGAAGGACTGGCGCTGTCCGCTGGAGGAGGTGCCGGTGGGTACTGGCCGCAAGCTGTGCGACGGCAATGATGTCGCCGTGCTGAGTATTGGGCCTATTGGAAACGATGTGAAGGATGTCGTTGACAAAATCAACGACCGCTCTGTTGCCCATTACGATATGCGCTTCCTGAAGCCGTTAGACGAGAAGATCCTCGACGAGGTGGCCCGGAAGTTCAGCCGTATCGTCACCGTCGAGAACGGTGTGCGCGACGGCGGTCTGGGTTCGGCGGTCTTGGAGTGGATGAACGACCACGGCTACCATCCGCAAGTCGTCCGTCTGGGCCTGCCTGTCGACAGCTTCGTGGAGCACGGCACGGTGGCAGAGTTGCAGAAGATCGTGGGTCTCGATAAAGACAGTATCAGTAAGGCGATTAGGGGAGATTGAGATATTGAGAGATTGAGATATTGAGAGATTGAGATATTGAGAGATTGAGATATTAAGCATTATGAAGATAGTCATTGCCGGCGCTGGTGCCGTAGGAACTCATTTGGCACGCCTGCTCTCGGGCGAGAGACAGGACTGCGTGCTCATTGACGAGAGCGACGACCGTCTGGCTGCCGTCTCCGAGTACGACGTGATGACGTTGCAGGCCTCGCCTACGAGCATCCAGGCACTGAAGGATGCCGGTGTGCAGAGTGCCGACCTCTTCGTTGGCGTCACCACCGAGGAGTCGGTCAACATCGACTGCTGCATCTTGGCCCATGCCCTCGGTGCCAAGAAGACGGTGGCACGCATCGACAACTACGAGTACCTCAAGCCGCAGAACCAGGACCTGTTCCGCACGCTCGGCGTCGACGCCCTGGTCTATCCCGAGGTGCTGGCCGCCATCGACATCGTCAATGGCCTGAAGATGTCGTGGGTCCGTCAGCGCTGGGACGTCCACGACGGTGCCCTGGTGCTGCTGGGCATCAAGATGCGTCAGCAGGCTGAGATTCTGAACCAGCCGCTGAAGGACCTCTGCGGTCCCGATGACCCGTATCACGTGGTAGCCATCAAGCGTGGCGACGAGACCATCATCCCCGGTGGTCTTGACGTGTTGCAGGTGAACGACCTGGCCTACCTCATGACGACGAAGGACTATATCCCTTACATCCGTAAGATTGTGGGTAAGGAGCACTATACCGACGTGCAGAACGTCATTATCATGGGTGGCGGCAAGTCGGCCGTCCGTGCCGCCCTGACGACGCCCGACTATATGCACGTGAAGATCATCGAGATCGATGCCGCCCGCTGTGAGCGTCTGAACCAGCTACTCGAGGACAATCCCGCCATGGTCATCCACGGCGACGGCCGCGACATGGGGTTGCTGCAGGAGGAGGGCATCCGCAATACGCAGGCGTTCGTGGCGCTGACGGATAATGCCGAGACCAACATTCTGGCTTGTCTGTCGGCGAAGAAGATGGGTGTCCGCAAGACCATCGCGATGGTCGAGAACCTCGACTACGTGTCAATGGCCGAGAGCCTCGACATCGGTACCATCATCAACAAGAAGACCATCGCCGCGAGCCGCATCTTCCAGATGATGCTCAATGCCGACGTCCATAACCTTCGTTCGCTGATGCTCGTCGATGCCGACGTCGTGGAGTTTGTCGCCGCCGAGGGCTCGCGTGTCACCCGCCATGTCGTGAAAGACCTTGGTTTGCCGTTCGGCGTCACCATCGGTGGCATGGTGCGCGACGGCGTGGGTATGCTGGTCAACGGTAACTCCCAGATACAGGCTGGCGACACCGTCATGGTGTTCTGTCACGAGCAGAAGCTCAAAAGCATGGAGAAATTCTTCAAGAAGTCCACCCTCTTCTAACCTCCCATAACTACCCATAGAACCATGGTCAACTTCCGCATCATCTGGAAAATCCTGGGCTCACTGCTCTTCATCGAGGCCTTCTTCATGGCCTGGTGCCTGGGCGTGGCGCTATTGGCGCGAGAGGATGATGTCCTGGCTTTCCTGTTGTCGATGTTGCTGACGGCGTGCTTCGGCTTCGTGTTCCTCTCGCTGGGACGCAAGGCCGAGAATATGCTTAGCCGTCGCGATGCCGCTGTCGTGGTGACGGCGGCGTGGGTGGTCTTCTCGCTCTTCGGCATGTTCCCGTTCCTCATCCACGGCAGTATCACCAACCTCACCGATGCGTTTTTCGAGACGATGTCGGGTTTCACGACGACCGGCGCCAGCATCATCGACGATGTGGAACGGCTGCCGCATGGCATCCTCTTCTGGCGTTCGCTGATGCAGTGGATAGGCGGTTTGGGAATAGTCTTCTTCACCATCGCTATCTTGCCGTCGTTGGTAGGTGGTAGCGTGAGGGTGTTTGCCGCTGAGGCTACCGGCCCCATCCGTGCCAAGATGCACCCCCGCCTGACGACGAACGCCAAGTGGATTTGGTCTATCTATCTCCTGCTGACGCTGGGCTGCGGTTTGTCGTTCTGGCTGGCTGGCATGGACTGGTTCTCGGCCACCAACTACTCGATGACGACGACGGCCACCGGCGGCTTCTCCATCCATAACGATAGTCTCGCCTTCTTCCAGTCGGCGACCATCGACTATGTGAGCATCCTGTTCCAGTTCCTCTCAGGTATCAACTTCACCTTATTATATATGGTGCTGGTGAAGATGCGCTTCTCGGCACTGTTGAAGAATTCCGAGTTCAAACTCTACATTTTCGTTGTCGTTGCCGCCACGCTGTGGGTGGCCGTCCTGCTCTTCACACGTCAGGACTACGACCTCGAGCGCTCCTTCCGTAATGCGCTGTTTCAGGTGGTGTCGTTCATCACGACGACAGGAATGTTCAACGATGAGGTAGGGCAGTGGCCTCACGTGACGTGGATCATCCTGGGTATGCTGATGTACCTCGGCGCCTGTGCCGGCAGTACCAGCGGCGGCTTCAAGTGTATCCGTGGCGTGATGATGCTGAAGGTGCTGCGCAACAACTTCCGGCAGATTCTCCATCCCAGCGCCGTACTGCCCGTAAAGATTAACGGACAGAGCATCCCCCAGTCGAAGTTGGTGGCGCTGCTGGCGTTCTTCACGCTGACGGTGCTGATGATGTTTGTTACCTGTGCCCTGATGATCATTGCCGGTGTCGACAACACCAATGCTGTGGTCATAGCCCTGAGTAGTGTCAGTAACGTCGGACCGAGCCTTTCTAACCATGTGGGGCCTGTCATCTCATGGTCGTTACTGCCCGACTACGTGAAGTGGGCGCTCTGTCTGCTCATGCTGATGGGCCGTCTTGAGATTATGACCGTGCTCGTACTTTTCACCCGCTCGTTCTGGAAGGAAAATTAGTATGCTGTATCATTTGTCATCCTTGTCCCGTCAGGAACTTTCCCAGCTTGTGCGTCAGCAGAAGGAGCAACTGTTAGGTCACGACAATTATCACCGCTTTGGCAACAGACTGCCGTTAGATGTCAAGTTCTTCCATAATTACAACCCGCAGAATATTGCTCCTGGCAGTGGTAGCCTCTGCTATATCCAGCGCCCAGTATTGGGCACGGGTTGTCTTGTGGCGGAAATACGCCATACCGGTGGGTCTGCCGACGATATCTCCCCATACCTCTCTACTGCTGTCTACGACCTTGACGACCCGATGACCATCGACTACTCCGACCTCGACTCCTTCGTCATCCTCACCGGCTTGCAGGGCTCTGCCGAGGTGGCCGACGACAGCGGGCGCCGGATGACCTTCCGCGAGGGTGAGACCATCCTTGTGCCGGCATCGGTCAAGAACATCAAGATAGAGGGGACGATTAAGTTCCTGGAGACTTACGTCTAAGCCTCCGTCCTGCTGCTTTCTTCGGTTTTCTGTTCTGGCGTGTTCTTGTCCAGATAGCTACGGATGTCGTTCTGCAAACGGCGGAACGGCTCGCTCATCATGTAGCCGTTGTTCTTCTTGAGCATGACCTTCACGTCCTGCAGCGAGTTCTCGTAGCACGACATCTCGTTGCGCTTCTGCGTGCGGTGGGCCGTGGCGTGGTAGATCTCCTGCTGACGCTCCTGTCGCAGCAGGTTACACACCTTCGTCAGGATGGGCGACACGATGGTGTCGAAGAGGTGGTGCCCCTGTATGTAGAGGTAGGTGGTCTGCGGCGTGATGCCCAGCGCCTTGATGTCGTCCTTCGTGCGGAGGTACTCGTCCTTGGCGTCGGGGAACTGCCGTTGCAGCTCGTGAATCTTCGTGCCTACCTTGCGTCGTACGTTCTGTATCGACGGTCCCGGTACCTGTACGTTGAAGCCGCCGGGGTCGGCAATACGGTTCAGGTCGGTGATGGTGAACTTCGGGTACTGGCCGTTGCGGTAGAGCATGACCGACCATACGAACAGGGGGAAGATGGCTTCGCTGAAGTCAGCGAAATACTGGCGGAAGTCAAAGATGCGGTGGTCGTTGAGCGTCACCGCCACGCAGACGTTGTGCAGCGACGGCGCATAGCACTGGTAGTTCTCGATGGCGTAGACATAGGTGTGGAAGACGTAGGGGCTGTCCAGCACGCGGCGCGACTGGTGGGTGGCCCTCTGCAGCAGGTAGTCGTAGTCGGCATCGACACAGGCAATCATGTCGCGCCCCAGGACTTCGTCTTCCCACTCCTCGTTCCTCGTTCCTCGCTCCTCGATAAAATTCATCAGCACCGACTTCTTCCCGCGTGTGAGGCTCGCTTTCGAGGGCAGCATCACCTCGAAGTATCGGCTGTCGTCCTCGAACTCGCTGAGCACCGTCCGCCAGAAGTAGATGTCGTCGTAGCTCTCAACGTAGGCAACAATCCTGCGTCGCGACCGTTTCGACTTCAGCGCGTTGGCTGCCTCGAAATATCGGCTGTTGATATTCTCCTTCAGGCGGTTTGCCATAACTGTCAATTGTCAATTATGAATTGTCAATTATCAATTATCAATTGTCAATTAGACAGTAATGTCGCTCACCTCCGTCACGGCATCCACCCAGCCGTTCATGACGACAGCGGGCGAGTGGGTGGTCAGGATAATCTGTACGTTGGGGTTCAGCTCCAGACAGAGGTCGATGAGGCGCTTCTGCCACTCGATGTGCAGCGACACCTCGGGCTCGTCCATGAAGAGGACGTAGGGCTGGTCGTCCTCGACGAGGACTGTCAGCAGGATGGCCAGCATCTGCTTCTCGCCCGACGACAGCTGGTAGGGCACCAGCACCTCGCCAATCTGCGTGAAGCGTATCTCGTTCTCTGTGCGTATGATTTTCTTGCCTGTTTCGTGGAACAGGTCGTCGACGATGTCCTGGAAGCGTGTCTTCTTCTGCGACAGCTGCTGGGCGGCGTCGGTGTTGCCCTGCTGCAGCTCGGCAATGATGCGGTTGCCGATGTTCACCTGATAGTCCAGGTACTTGCGCTGGAGGTTGTAGAGCTGGATGTCGAGTAGTGAGCCGCCGCCACCCTTGATGACGGGCAGCACCTGTCGCAGCGCGCCGTCCTCGTCGGTAATGACCTGGCTGAGGCTCGAGTCGAGCGACCGTATCATGTCGTAGCGTATCCACTTGGCATCGGCGGGCTCCACCTCCAGCTTTACGCCTTTGATCATGTGCGACGGGAACTCGCCGCCCTGCGACAGTCCCCGCACCACCTTATTAATAATGGTCGACTTACCCTGTCCGTTGATGCCGCTCAGGATGTTCACCTGAGGGTTCAGGTCCCAGACGATGTGCTTCCTGCCGCTCCACAGCGAGTCAATCT
>Ga0326511_10001875_pt1 | contig 17267 bp, 22 predicted proteins | sample 0_2496_0518_D_FD_203701 | JGI IMG/M metagenome (GOLD analysis project Ga0326511, IMG submission 203701) | Bovine rumen microbial communities from UC Davis, California, United States - 0_2496_0518 | ecosystem: Host-associated > Mammals > Digestive system > Stomach > Rumen | place: USA...
ATCAAAGTTTCTGAGAGGGATTATGCTCGAATTGATATTGAACGTATTGAGCCGCTTACTGATTGGAATTATATTATTCGTGGTTTTAAGCATCCATAAAATATCAAGTTATTTATTTAAGGTTCCCTAGTAAACTCTATCGTTCTTTTGTGAATTACTATCTGCACCAAGAATTTGAAAAAGAATTTCGCAGACTTCAGCTCCATGAAATCCATCAATCTTCTTTTGTTTAGTGATTTTGTACAATTTTCGAACACATTTTAGGATGCTTTTCTGCTATCAAAATGGTGAAATAAAGTTGACAAAGAATATTAAATATGTTATAATTTGCATAACAGATAAAATCAATCTGAAAAATAAAGAAAGAGGCGTGAAAAATGGCATGGAATCAGAATCATGAAGTTGATTTCAAGGACAGAAATAAAGTCCAAAACTGGTATTTGAAGGTATTTGAAGTAAAGTTTTTGAAAGACAACCACGGAAATACCAATTGGATTCTGCTGAATGCATCCAAAAGTGGAGCGAAAAAACAGGATGGCACATATGCAAAAGGAATGTATGTTACAGTACGTTGCAAAGTAGGGGAATGCGAAATCGAAGACATGGAGTATACCAATGAAAATGTATTGGTAGACGGCAGTTTCAGCGTCAGCGAATATATTGCAAAAGATGGCACGGTAAGACCTACATATAGTATCTTTGCAAGCAAGGTCGTCAAGGCATAACCCCAAAATGATAATTTTTGAGGACGGTAAACAATTGAAACAGATTGCTGTCCTCTTTGTTGGTGGTAGCAAGAAAGGGCGTGAAAATAGTGAAAAAAGAGAATTTCATACCCACTAGCATCAAATATCATGACTTGTCTGTATTGATGAAAAGCAAAAAGCAATATATCAATCTGACTGATTCTACTATTACAGGAGATATGATAAAGCTGGAAATACAGGGAGAAGATTCTATTTTTCTGTTGACGATTTGTAATCACTTACTGAAAGAATGGCTGGTAACAGAGATTACGATTTCAGAGTTAATGTTACTTGCAGGAGTCACAGGAAAAAATTTCTTGAAACAACTGACAACCAATATTGACGAAGAATTTTCATTGGAAATGCAGGCTTTTTTCTCAGCCAAGAAGATATTGAATTATAATTATGGTGTCATCAAACTTGTAAAAATAGATGGAGATGAGATATTATATCAATTTTTGAGAAATAGTTTCAAGAATAAAAAACGAGTACGAGAAGCCGTTCTCACGAAGTCCTTTCACCGTGTCAAGATATGGTGATGTTATGGAATCAAAATCCAAAAAGAACAGGCAAATTCAAAAAAGAATCCCCAAGGAAGATATTGGATTTTATTGCATAGTTTTGATTGTTGCAATGATTGGATTATATTTCTTCGTGGAAGAAGTGATAACAAGTATTCAGGAACAAACCAAGAAATTACCAGCGCAAATGATGAACAATTCTATTGTACAACAAGATGTCAAAATATTGGAAGAAGTTTCAAAAGTGACATCCAACTTTTCAAATGCTTTTTCCATAGAAGAAGAGCCATTTGCAGAACAATCCGGAGAACGAATAGAATCCAAAGTTGTTCATGTGATAAAGAGTAACCTTTACCAAGTCAAGATAGCAGAAAAGGTTGTCAATGTTCGTCTTATCGGAATCACTGCTCCGGAAGATAGTATGACAGCGGATAAGCAAACAAAAGAAACAGCAATAGAAGCTGTGAAATCCCATATCCAAGAAGGGAAAATTTTATATCTTGAAACCGATACGATTTTGAAAGATGAATATTCTAATTTATGGGTATATGCTTATTTTGAGGACGGTCAGATGGTACAGGAATGGTTGCTTACAAATGGATACGCAAATTTCAAAGAAGAAAGCCAGAATCAAAAATATCAGGAGCAGTTGAGGAGCGCAGCGAAAAAATGAAGCGAAAAGCAAAATGTTATGCAGTTCCCAAAGGCTGGGTTATCAGAGGAACAGACAGAAAAATCTGTGATGGTTGTGTTACCAATTCCACAAAATGCCCTTTTCGCAATAAAACAAGAGATAGCCGTATCAAGGAAAGAGCGAAATGGAAACGAGAAATGATAAATAGTATCAAAGAATAAAAGGAGCATTATCATGAAAGAGATTCTGGAATGCTTAAATCAGGTTCCAGCATTGCAAGAAAACGAAATCAGCTCCGATTTATTTACTCGTTGCGTGAATGCAGTTGATTTTATCTTGCAAAATTGGTACGCTGAAATCAATGGAATGTGGCTTTTGGGCAGACCATCACCAGAAGGAAATGTGAGAATTATCACATTGTCTTTTATGGAACGAGAAAGTTACGAAGGAATTTTGAGAAGTCTGCAATTTACAGTAGGATTAAATCAGATTTTCAATGAGTGTGATATTTACGACTACCACCAGCACATTGAAAATAGAGGGATATTTCGAAATGATAATGAGAAAAAACAACTCATTTCAGAAATTCAAAGCGGTGATTTACGCACATTATATAAAGAAGGAGAAACAATCATATGACTGTCATAGAAAATACTATCGGAAAGATTGTATTAAGAGCTACACCGCAGGAAATTGCAGAAAATTCCGAAGGTGGAAAGCTTACTTTGACATATATGCATCAAGGAGAAACAACAATTCGAACATTTCCAGTACCGAGAGTAATACAAGACCCCTATAATATTGAAGCTTACTATATTTTTGACCCTAATGTCAACGCATGGAGATAGCGAGGCGGATTTTGAATGAGGCATAAAGAACTAAAAAATAATGATTCAATTGGAACAGTCAATTTTGAAAATTGTGTTTTTGCTTGCGAGGAGACAGTTACAATCTCTAAAAGCAATCATGGAGCTGGAAAAATTGAAGCAACGATTATGTTGCCAGAACAGGAGCTGAAAAATCTTCTGGAACGTTGCCACAATTGGTCTATCACGGAAGAACAGGAAGAAAAAGGTATCTTAGGAACGGTTTCTTTATTGGTGGATGTCAAAATCAAAAATGTGAGTATCAGTATTTTGCTGGATGGAAACGATAACCCATCAGAATATACGGAAATTCCATTGAAAACGAAAAATGTTCTTTCCGAAGAAAGCAATTTCGAAACAGTTGTTTTTGATAAGGAAAATATTGAGTACCTATCTGAGGACGAATTGCTTGACATTGATGAAAGGCTGAAAGTAAATTATGATTCTTACAATGTTTCAGAACCAAATTATTATGGTACAGGAAATGTCAGTATTCAGCTTACATTTACCAAGGATGAAATTTCCAATCTGACAAGTCGCAGTGAGGATACAATTTCACAGAAAGAACTGGATGAATTATTTGACTTTGGTAACGATTGCCATTATTTCGCTAATGCGAAAATCAGTGCAATTGACAAGAAGATAAGTGTTGAAATTTCTCTGTATATGGCAAATCGTAATCTGTCTTTGGAAATTCCTCTCAAAGAAAGTGAAGTCCATGATATATTTGACTTGATGAATTCTGTTGTGAAAGATTCAGAGGGAAAAGATTTGCACGACATTATCAGAGAAATTCGTAAAGGTGCAGAACGAGAACTGAGAGAAAGAGTATTGCAAATTCATAGTGATAGAGATGAAAAGTAATATTTTGGAAAGGATGATAAATAATGAACAAATTATTTGCAATTTGTGTTATGGCAGGAATCACTACAATTGCCTATTTTGTAGGAAAACAGGACGGTTATCATGAAGGGTGGCGTGAGAACGAAAAGAAATATGAAACTCGTGTGACACCAAAAGACCTTGCAGAGGCAGATAAAGTTGCACTTGAACCTTTTGCAGAAGATTTTGATGAATCTTCTATTGGTGAATAATGATGGCAGGGAGACATGAACAAGCGCATAAAGAGCATATCAATCAATACAAAATGGCACATATGATTGGTGTGGCTGAATACATGAGAGAACGTGCAGAAGCATATAATTTGGATGCTGATGTGATGTATACCGTTGGACTGTTGCATGATATTGGCTATTTAGATGGACATATCGGGCATGAACAAGTGGGAGCTGATATTTTAAATCGAATGGGCTTATCGGATGAAAATGAAATCACATTCTCCATTCGTCATCACGGCGAAAATCCCTATGATTTAGAGAAACAATATGGTAAGTTGCCAGATACATTGATTTTAATGTTGGAAGCGGATATGTCCATAGAAAAAGCGGGCTATCGTGTTGGCTTTCAGAAACGATTGCATGATATTGCAGAACGTTACGGATATGACAGCATTGCCTACCAAACTGTACGAGATGTAGTAGACTATGTCAAAGAACAATGGAAAGAACGTGACATTGAACGTACAATCACCAATTTTTCCCGTGAAAGAGAGTGAAAAAAATGAGAATTTTATTGCATCTTGCAGTTGGTTTTCTAGGCTTTTTCATCAGTTGTGCGGTGACCACCATCATCATTGTTCGGATTCGTTCGAAGAAAAAGCATGAGAGTGAGGAAACATGATGAGTTATTTAATTGCTTTTGGAATCGGCGTGTTGTTAGGGATTGTCATTACTTGTGTTCTCCTCTCTCCACCGGCTTTAGAACACTACCACATGACAAGTCAAGTGATTGATACCAACTGGACGGCAATGCAACGTGCCAAAGAAGTTTATCTCAGTGAAGAGGAGACAGAAAGTGAGTCCGAACAAGAGGTGAACTCATATGAAGAGACAATATGATGGTGTCATTACATTGCGTTTTCCTGAAACAATGCAAGAAGCGTTTCAGAAAGATTTAGACGATAAATTTCAAGATTTTTTTGAACGAATTATCGCAGATAATCCTTCAGAAAAGGAAACTCTTTCCATGTTGCAGTCTGCATTTCTGAAAATGTCATGGAATCAAAATCATTCTGAGATTTACATTCGTCTGACAGAAGAGGAGCTAAGAACGAATTACAAAAGTATTGAGGACAAATTTCAAAATTTGTTTGATAAAATTGATAATAAGATTCAGAACGGAGATTGCATTTGCAGTGGAGTTTATGAACAAGAAATTGCTGAAATTTTGAAATATGCTTTTGCTTTCAGCTCCCTGAAATTAGTGAACCAAAATCAGAGCAAATATTCTGAATTTTATTCTGAATTGTTCAAATAATGGAAAGGAAGATGAAAAATGGAGTATTCAAAGCTTCAAACTCCTCGTGAAGAGATAGGGGCATTGATAGAAAGTTTTTTTGAGATGGATACCGAATTATTTGGAAATGAAGTGCAAGAAGGAGCTTGGAACGCAAAAGTAAGATATGAGCCAACGCTTGATAACATGGTATGTGATATTTCCTATGATGGTCTTCTTTGTTGTGAGATGGCACTTTTATCAAGTTTCAGCGTTGAAATCACAGAAAATGCCAACTGTGGATATGAAAATCACCAATCAGTATGTCAAGCTGTCATTGAAGCATTGGAGGAGCTTCATATTCATGTGAAAAATAGTTCAGAATTTTTCCCAGAAAAAGAATCATCTATGAAAAAATTGTATGATGCTCTTTGTGATAATGGATATTTGCAGGAAGGAAATCCATCGTTTGAATCATTTGATTCTGATTTTGTCAGTTTGATTATCAGCTCCGAAGTGGAAAGCTATGAAGGCGGTTTTGACAGTGACGGGCATGAAAGAAAGGCTAATTTTTCTGTTCAGAATGTGGATACAACATTTTGTATCCAGTTGGATGGAAATTGGAAAGTTTTTCATGAAACTGATGAAAAAGACTATCCTACCGTTTCAACAGAAAAAATACCCTATCTGTTAAGAATGGTGGAAGAAGCAACCAATCATGAAACACCTTTGATTCTTCATCAATTTTCAGAACCTGAATGTTCGTGCTATCAAACATTGACTCAAAATAAAGAACTGGCACAAGTACGCCAAGATGAACGTATCATCAGAAATCATTTTAATGGAAACAATTGGCGTTTTGTGGAATTAGAAGAATTTCTCAATTGTCAGATAAATGCTAAGATGCTAAAAAATATTGGAGATGAAATCGAAATGACTTTGGCTCAAATGCCACCTGAAACCTTGAACGCTTTTGCAAAAGAGTATGCAAAAAAAGATAATTTCAACAAAAAAATCAATCAAGAACGAATTTAAAGTGAAATTTTCACTCCTAGACGGCTTTTGCTTTTGCATGAGCCGTTTTTGTTGGTTATGCATAATTATTGAACCGCATTTTTACGAACATTTTCGCAACTTTTACTTGAAATAAGTTGACAATAAGTATTCAATATGATATAATATATGAAGATAGAGAATCTCCCTAACTCATGTGGAGAAGTGAAGATTGAAGTCAAAGCTGAAATGTGGAACAAGAAAAAGGAGAAGTGTTTATGAAGAAGAAAGAACACAAGAAAAAGGAAATTCTGGCTTTTATTACAGACTATTCTGAAAGTAATGGCATCGCTCCAAGTATTCGTAAAATCTGTGAAAAAATGGAAATTTCTTCTACTTCTACTGTATGGGGGTATCTGATGGAATTGGAAAATGAAGGAAAAATCAAGAGAGTGAATGGAAAGATTGCAGTTCCAAATCGACGTTCTTCAGGCGATATTCCGATATTGAAGCAATTTCACCCGAATTTATTTGATTCCAGCAATATTGAAGGCGATTACAATTTTCCATATGGTAAAACAGAACATCCGTTATTTGCAATTAAGGCAGACCATGATAACCCTAGATTGATGATAATGAAAAATGACATGGTAATCGCAGAATATCAGGCTGAATTGACAGAAGAAAAAATTGCGGTTTATGTGAACGCAAACGGTGGATTTGATTTTTGTAAAGGATTAGAACAGCGTGAAAACACAATTGGAATCGTATTGGCAGTGATTCGTATTGCTCATGTTGTGGATAGATAAGGAGATAATTAAGATGATTTATCGTGAAGAACAAATGGATTTATTTTCTGTTTCCAAAAATTATATATTGGTACATTGCATTAGTGCGGATTTTGCACTTGGAGCAGGGATTGCTAAAACATTTCGGGATAAATACAATGTGAAAAACGTCTTAAAGGAATCTTGGGATGATTACAATTGGAATGGTCATGGTACTTGCTTAATGACAAATTGTTCCGTGGCAAAAGATGGTTCAGGGGGTTGGATGATTTGCAATCTTGTAACCAAAGAGCGATATTTTCATAAGCCAACATACCAAATCTTGAAAGAAAGTTTGTACAGCATGAAATTTCAATTGATGGAACAATCACTGTCAGCTCCGAAACTTGCTATGCCACTGATTGGATGTGGTCTTGACCGCTTGGAATGGAATCAAGTAAGAACAATGTTGCAGGAAATTTTCAGAGATACCAGTGCAGAGATTTTGGTTTGTTCCATTGAAAAAAAAGAACGTGATACTTACCAGAAATTCGGTAAAATATAGGAACAGGCTATTGCACATCATTATCATATATCTGTTAAGATAAATCAGAATTTACAGATTAGAAATAATAGAAACAATAGCATTATTAATTCTTTGTATTTTATTTAGACTATGTTTTTGTTTCAGAAAATCTATAAACTCCTTTTTATTTATCAATAATTCAAAAGTATCTAATAAAGACATATCATAGTCTTTGAAAATAAATTTGACATTGCCTTTTTTAATAGCAAGTTTGAAATGTCTGATGGATTCTACAGTAAAGGGTGACTCTGAAAAATCCACCAAGAAGAAATTATGAAAACAATCTTCTTCGTATGGTAGTATTTCTTTTGCCAGCAAATAAATGTATCCAAGCAATGATGTCTGAAAGCAAGGAGAACTCCTAAAATACATCATAATATCATACATTACCTCAACAAAATAGCTTAATTCAGGATAATCACTATTTTCAAAATCAAAAAAAGTGAAATCCGCAAGATAAGTCTTTACAAATGGTCGCAGGGTAGGATTGAAATATGATTTGCTTATTTCAAACATCATATTATAGTTGAGAATACTGTCTAAAGGCAGTATGTCATCAGGTTTTATCTCTTTTACATATCGAAAAAGTGCATGAATATCATTTTCTTCTGAATTAAAAAGAATCTTCTTTGATAACTTTGAAATATCAACGCCAAATACAGGTTCACTTACTTTTTGAGCTTGATAAATCAAATCAGAAATCGTAGTTGTAATTTTTAACACCACCTATACATACATTAAATTCCGATTTACACTCCCAAAAGTGTGTAATACTGTTGTCTACCAAAAAGTAGGAACAGCTTCAGCGAGTTGCTCCCGTCCTTACCATCAGTCCATAGTCTCATTATACTACTTTTATCATTATCTGTCAAGCCATTCACAAACGATTTTAATCAAAGAAACTTTTTACGAATTTTTAGGTTTAGGAAAATCAAATTTAACTTGTCTGTCGTTTTTGTCGAGGTATAGAACCGCCGAAAAGGGCTTTCCTGCTTTAGATTTGAAGCCTTTGATGAAAGAAGTACGCCCCTTTGTCAAAAGGGCTGATATTTGTGAGATAGTCAGTTTTTTTCTGCAAATTTCAGAATGTATCTGGAAATTGCAGTTTTGATTAGTGCATTGATAGCTGTACCTCATTTTCTGCATTGGCGAATTGCAGAACGGACAATGCAGATTCTTTTCCTGTTCGGAAGTGAAATCAAACGTGATTTCGCCTGTTTCCGGATTCAATACGAGATAGGCATTAAATTTTTTTCCGGCTTTGGATTGAAAGCCTTTGACGAGATTCGAACGTCCTTTTTTGAGGAGCTGTAAAATGATTTCCTCTGTGAGACGAACACCGCAGATGTAAGTATTCATATGAAAATGGCAAGCATTTTCTTCTTTGGAATAGGCGGAACATTTGCAGACAGTGGAAAGCCGTGTCAAGGGTTTTCCGCAGTGCGGACAGAATAATTCCGTTTGTGTGCCTGTTGAAAAATGCTGTTCGGGAGCGTTTGCCACGGCTGAAAACCATTCTCTTGTGATTTCAGAAATTTCGCTGATAAATTGCGAACTATCCGCCTGACCCATTGCAATTTGGTTTAATTTCATTTCCCAATTTCCGGTCATATCCGCAGACTTGATACTTTCAACTGGGAGAGTATCAATTAAAAATATACCTTTATCAGTGGGGAAAATGGTCTTTCCATGCAAAGTCAGATAATTTTTATCGAATAATCCTTTCAAAATCGGCGCACGAGTGGCATCAGTGCCGAGACCTTTTTTCTGCAATTTCATCAAAGTGCGGATTTCTTCATCTTCAATATGCTGTCCGGCGAGTTCCATCGCAGACAATAAAGTTGCCTCCGTATAGCGTTCGGGCGGTTGAGTTTCGCCTTCCTGAATGAAATATTCACCGTTCAAAATTTGTCCTTTCTGCATCAATGGGAGGGGCATTTTCTTGATTTTCCGACCATCCACAACATACCAGCCGGCATTGACAAGAACCGTACCAGTCGCCTTGAATTCCACCTGATTCACGTCAATCAAGACTTCTGTATCATCCAAAATTGCTTTGGGATAAATAATTCTAATTAGCGATTTCGCCAACAAATCATACAAAGCCTTTTCATCCGCTGACAATCCCAAAAGACTTTGCGGAACATTCACAGTCGGAATAATTGCTGGATGCGAACCGACTTTACTGTCATCAAAATGTCGTTTTGTGAACTTTTGCCATTGATTTTGCGGAATGGATAAACGGCTATATTCTGGCATCTGCAACAATTTTGAGATGGTCTGTGTGGTTTCGGGCATCATGGCAGAAGTCAGATGTTCCGAAGAAGTTCGGGGGTAAGTCATGAGTTTCTTTTCGTAAAGAATCTGCATAATTTTAGAAGTTTTGTCCGCATTCCAGCCGAAAATTTTATTTGCTGTGATTTGTAGCTGTGTGGCATTGTATAGGAGTGGTGCAGGCTGTGTTCTGCGTTTGGTTGTGATTTCTTTGACAATTCCATGAGTATTTCTGCAAAGTGCAAGCATTTTCTGAGCATCTTCAATTTTATCAAATTTTCCACTGGAATATTCCGCTTGAAACTGTTCATGATTTGCAGTGATAAAATTCGCAAGCAATCGCCAAAATTTCGACTTTACAAAATTCTGAATTTCCTTTTCTCGTTTCACCACAAGAGCCAAAGTCGGAGTCTGTACCCGTCCAACGGAAAGCAATTCTTCATAATTTCCGAATTTCTTTGTGGTGGCAACGGTCAAATTATTTCCAATCAGCCAATCGGCAATATCTCTGGCACGTCCGGCAAGCTGTAAATCGTTGGGAGTTCCTGAATTTTGGGGAGAAATCGGCTGATTTGGTGCAATCAAATTCTGAAAAGCCTTTCTGATTTTGGAGTCCGTCAAGTCCTCAATCCATGCCCGCATGACGGGCGCATGACAATTGCAAGCCTGATACACATAGGAAAAAATCAGCTCTCCCTCACGGTCGGGGTCAGTGGCATTGATGACCCAATCTGCACGGCTCAGAAACGATTTGACGAGTTTCGCACAGGCAATCGTGGAACTTTTTGGAGCAATGCGGAATTGTTCAGGAATACAGGGGAAAACTGACAAGTCCCATCTGGAATATTTTGCATCATAATTTTTCGCAGGGACTAACTGCATCAGATGCCCGACACCATGACATAAAATGGCATCTTCTCCATTGAAACGAAATTGATAATATCCAATTGTCGGCTCACCGTTGAGCGGAATGCGCCGTCCGGCATGAAGCACCTCCGCAATTGTTTTTGCGAGACTGCTTTTTTCAGCATAAATCACGACCATGAAAACCGCTCCTTCCTTAACCATTTTGCAACCGTTCTTTCAATTTGGTGTTTCGTTTCGTGACTGTGACATGATGCACCGCATAGGCAACGGCTTTTTTCGTGCCGACCAAAATCAGCATTTTCTTGGCTCTGGTAATACCAGTATAAATTAAATTTCGCTGTAACATAATAAAATGTGTCATCATAATGGGCATTACCGCAATCGGATATTCCGAACCCTGCGACTTGTGAATCGTGATGGCATAAGCAAGAACGAGTTCGTCTAAATCTGAGCTGTCATATGTCACAAAACGATTTTCAAATTGAACAGTCAGCTCTTTGTCAATAGTGTTAATATCAAAAATTGTACCAATATCGCCGTTAAAGACATCTTTATCATAATTATTTTTAATCTGCATGACCTTATCATGAAGCCGATAAGTTCGATTTCCATGTGTCAGCCAAGTTTGAGACGAATTCAAATTTTGCTGTAGCAATTGGTTCAAATTTGCTGCACCAATCACACCTTTTTGCATGGGGGTCAAAACCTGAATGTCAGTCGGGTTCACATGGCAATATTTAGGAAGCCTTGACTGGACAAGCCCGACAATTTGACTGGCTGCCTGTTCGGGTTCTTCGCATTCGATAAAGAAAAAGTCTGTTCCTAGCTGATTTCGTAAATTGGGGTACTGCCCATGATTGATTCTGTGAGCGTTCATGATAATTTGGCTTGACTGTGCCTGTCGGAAAATCCGTATCAATCGAATCACTGGAAATCGCTGTGAATCGATAATATCTCTCAATACATTTCCAGCCCCGACAGACGGCAATTGGTCGATGTCTCCAACTAAAATCAATTTCATGTGCAGAGGGATTGCTTTCAACAGCGAATACATCAGAACAATATCAATCATTGAGGATTCGTCAACAATTAACACATCACCGTCAAGAGTGTTTTCTTTATTTCGCTGATAACCCTTTTCCGGACTGAATTCAAGCAGTCTGTGAATGGTTTTCGCCTCCATTCCAGTGGCTTCAGTCATACGTTTAGCGGCTCTACCTGTGGGAGCTGCCAATAAAATTTTATTATCGAGGGATTTCAAGGCTTCAATGATGCCTAGGGTTGTTGTGGTCTTGCCAGTTCCGGGACCTCCTGTCAGAATCATGACTTTTGAGGAAACCGCTTGTTGAATGCCCTGTGCCTGAATGTCGTCATATTGGATGTTCAATTTTTGCTGTAAAGCAGAAATATTGACTTGAATCTGATTGTTGAGAATGGTATCAGATTCCGTTAATTCCAGCAATTTTTCTGCAACTCCGCACTCAGCGTAATAAAAGGCTGGTAAATAGATAGCATCATTTTCAATTATCAAGTCATTCCGTGAAACGGTCGCATTCAAGGCATTTTCGACAATCGAAATGTCAACCTCTAACAGCTCCTGACATTTTTTGAGGAGCTGTTCTTTTTCTGCATAGACATGACCTTCATCAGCAAGCTGATTCAAAGTGTACAGAATACCACTCCGACAGCGTTCGAGATTATCTTTCTCAAAACCGAGTTTGAAGGCGATTTTATCCGCCGTTTTGAAGCCGATTCCCCATATATCATCTGCCAATTGATAAGGATTTTTCTTGACGGTTTCAATGCTGTCATTGCCGTAATGCTTATATATTTTCACAGCATAAGAAGTGCTGATGTCATAATTTTGCAGGAATATCATGATATTTTTGATTTCTCTCTGTCGTTCCCAGCTTTCAGAAATGCGTTGAATGCGTTTTTCTCCAATGCCGTCCACCTCAGCCAGACGTTCGGGAGAATCCTCAATAATGGCAATTGTGTTTGTTCCAAATTTTTGTACAATCTTTTTCGCATAAACTGCCCCCACACCTTTAATCAAGCCACTGCCGAGATATTTTTCGATTCCGTAAGCAGTCGCCGGCATTGTTTCTTCCCATTTCTGTGCCAAAAATTGCGTTCCATATTTAGGATGATTTTTCCATTCACCTTCAATCAGCAGGACAGACCCAACAACGACATCTGCCAAATTTCCAACGACTGTCACTAAATTGGGATAATTTTTGACATTCACCTTCAAAATGCTGTAACCGGTTTCAGGGCTTTGAAATGTGATGCGTTCCACGACACAACGGATTCGATTCATGGTATTTCAGCTCCTATCATCATGTGTTCTGATTCCATTATACCACATTATATTGTAGCAATCAAGCGTTTTTTGAAAAAATTGCTTGTCAAGCGAGCCGTTTTATGGTATAATTAAGAAAGACGAAAACAGCATGATTTCTGCATAAAAAGAAAGGATTTTGCTATGGATATTTACAGTGAAGAAACGCTCATGCAGTTTGCAGAGCAGAATCCGCTTGATTTTTCCGAACATCGGATAGAACTTGTCAGGAGAGATTTTTACAGACAAAAACGAAAAACGGTATCTGACGAATTTGTAGATTATGTTTTGTGGGCTGAGGGAAATCCATCAAGACAGGAACATTTTGGGATATTTTTATTGCCTGTTATCAAAGCGAGAAACTGGAAATCAATTCTTGAAGTCGGCTGTGGAGAAACAGCATTACTTTCAAAATGGTTATATAGTCATCTGGAAGGAAAAGTAAAGATGACAGCCATAGATAAATGTAATATTCATTGCGATGAACCTGAAATCACACTCATACAAAGAGAATTTTCTGATAATGAAAAATTGACCGATTATGATGCAGTCATAGCACAGGAACCATGTGAGGCTTCTGAGCTGATTATCAAAAACTGTACGGAACAGAAGATTCCGTTTTGTGTGATACTTTGTGGAGTTCCGCACACAAGATTGACTGGTGAACTTGATAAAGATGCTTATTCATGGTACGCCTATTTGCTGAAAACTTATCCCGATTGTAAATTCATGATTTGGAAAAATGGAAGATTTTCTTCCGGATGCATTTATTCTGAAGAGTTTGAAACCTATTCTTGATGCAAGGTTGACTGGATTTATGGAAGAATTTTTGAATAATATAAGATAGGAGAGTGAATGAAAATGTTGATATTAGGCTCATATGGGTTTAGCTATACACAAAGTCGGCTCAAAATCGGTGAACTCATCCCGAACCAAACCGGAAAAATGCTGATTATCCCATTGGCGAGTGTGTGTCCGGAAGAAAGAGGACAAAAAGAGAAAAACTGTGCCACAATGCTGAATTTTAAGGAAGAAAACATCTACATTTTTGAGGCAGAAAAATTGGATATTTTGCTTGACATGAAATTCGATTATATTGTTGTTCTGGGTGGAAATACTTTCAGACTGCTGTATTATGTGAAAAAATATCATCTTGACAGTTTCATCAAACAGCAAGTTGCTGACGGCGCAATTTATCTTGGATTTTCTGCTGGTGCGTATCTTGCTTGTCACAATATTGAGTATGTCAGAAATTTCGATGACAATAACTACATCACGGACGGAGATTTCACCGCCTTGGGACTGACTGACAAGTATTTTCTTTGCCATTTTGATTATAGGGGTATCGAAGAAATTAAGATGTGCCGTTCCTTTCTTGGTGATGAGCCGGAGCTGATTACCATCAATAATAATCAGCTGTACTTCCATAATATTTTTCTATAATAAAAGGAGATGAAATAAAGTGAATAGCCCTAAAATGATATTATTTGACTACGGCGGGACACTGCTGTATGAACCAAATCTGAATCCGGATACCGGAAATAAAGCGATTTTTCCATATATCAGCGAAAATCCGCACAATGTCACACCAGATAAATTTAACAGCTTTTTAAGAGAAACATTTGATAAAATCCGGAAACTCAACGGCGGATTGCTGGAAATTCATGAGCATATTTTTCTGCGGTATGTATTGGAATACTTTGATATGAAACTGTCAATTTCTATCGAAGAAGCGGAATGGATTATCTGCAATGCCATCTCTGATGCACAGAAAACACCTCATGTGGAAGAAATGCTTTCTTCTTTGCGGAATATGGGTATCAGAACGGGCGTTATCAGCAATCTTTGCTGGTCTGGAAATGCTCTAACCAGAAGACTGCATGAACATTTTCCAAATCATCAGTTCGAATTGATTCTCACTTCCAGTGAGTATATTTTCCGGAAACCTGAAAAGCTGATTTTTGACCTTGCTGTCCGGAAATCAGGTTTGAATCGGGATGAAATCTGGTACTGCGGAAATGATATTGCAGTGGATATTTATGGAGCGCATCATGCCGGATTGTTTCCTGTTTTTTATGATGACAGAAGCATTCCGAGTGCTTTGCATGAGAAAAATGACAGTATCTCTGTCGATTTTCCCTATCTTAAAATTGGCAGTTGGAGAGAAATGACGAATCAACTAAAAAATCAGAATGGAGCTGAATGAAAATGAAAGTATTGATTATCAATGGAAGTCCCAGAAAGAACGGAAATACAAGCCTTGCAGTGAATGAGCTTGTAAAGACATTTAATGCAAAGGGCATTGAAACCGAAGTCTGTCAGGTTGGAAACAAGGATATTCGTGGATGTGTTGCCTGTGGCGGATGTTTCCAGAAAGGAAAGTGTGTATTTAACGACATCGTGAATGAGCTTGCACCGAAGTTTGAAGAAGCTGATGGGCTGATTGTAGCATCTCCAGTTTATTATGCCTCTGCGAATGCGACCTTGATAGCCTGTCTTGACAGATTATTTTATAGCACACATTTTGACAAGACTATGAAAGTTGGTGCAAGTGTCGTTGTTGCAAGACGGGGCGGATGTTCTGCGACATTCGATGAACTGAACAAATATTTCACCATCTGTGGAATGCCTGTTGTATCTAGTCAGTATTGGAACAGTGTTCACGGCTTGGAAAAGGGAGAGACTGAACAGGATGCAGAAGGCTTGCAGACCATGCGGATACTCGCCAGAAATATGAGTTTTCTCATAAAGGCGATTGCACTTGGCAAAGAAAAATACGGTTTGCCTGAAAAAGAAGCATGGCAACCGACACATTTCATCAGATAATAAATAAATGCACTAAATTTATAATTTGGGGAAAGAAGAATCAAAATCTTATGAAAAAACAAAATTTTGCATTGACTGCAAATGCTGTGCTTATCATTCTTGAAATCATAGGCACAGCAATTAGCCTTTCTGACGGAGGGCTTGTTAATTTTATCTGGTATACAGTTTTGAGTAATGTCTTTGCTATGGCTGTATCCATCTGCTATTGCGTGCAAGCAGTAAAATACAAAAAAATTCCGGAATGGATTGCCAGCCTGCGATTTGGTGCATCTGTCTGTCTCTTGGTGACATTTTTGATAGTGGTATTTGTGCTTGTTCCCATGTCATTGCCCTACGGTACAGCCGCAAAAGTGCTTTATCAGGGATCACAGATTTATCATCATATTCTCTGCCCATTGATTTCGGTCTGCTCATTTTTGTTTCTTGAAAAAAGTCCGAAAAAGGGATTACATTCAATTATTAAGGCAGCACTCCCCACATTCATTTATGCCATTGTGCTGACTGTTTTGAATTTGCTGAAAATTGTTCATGGTCCATATCCGTTTTTATATGTGTATGAACAGCCGTGGTATCTTTCTGTATTCTGGTTTTTGGTGATACCAGCACTTGCTCTCGGTATTGCCACAGTTTTGTTGAAAATCACCGAAAAAATGAAGAAATCAACCACTTTTGAGTTAGATTAGGAACGGCAAACATATAAGTTGATGATTCTGACAATTTAAAGTTAATCACATGTCAAAAGCCTTTGGTTAGCCGTGCAGTTGTTCCTGTTGTGGGTGCAATTGACAAAAGAACCGCTATGTTGAGGGAAATGGTTTCCTAATTTTATTATGCTTATCACTTTTCATTCGTCATGTAAAAGGCAGAAATGCATGAAAAAGGTCAATCTATGAAAATGCTGAAAATAAAGCAGTTTCATAGGTTGACCTTTTTCATTTTATCAAAATTTTATTGACATTTTCCTCAAAAGATGGTATAATAAAATATAGATTGCTTCTTATTTATAATGTTATCAATTTGAGATAAAGAAAGGTGTGAAAATATGGCAAACATCAGCGAACGAAAGAACAAAAAGGGTGAAATTATTTCGTACAGAATCCGTGTTTCAAAGGGGTATGATGCTCAGAGCCACAGCATTTACTAACCAGAAAATGCCAATAAAATTTTGAGAAGAACATCAGGATTTAAAGAAGCCTTGAACATCATTTTCCGTTTGCTTAGACGACCATATTTTGCTTTTGTCAGAACTGCAAGAGCAATTTTACGAAGCACATTCATGTTAAGAGGAGAGTTATCTTTTTTCATGTGTGCAGAATCTTCCCTGAAAATAATGTCCAGATTCCAGTGAAGCTGATTTTCAATTGTCCAATGTTTTCTGACAGCATCCGCAAATTCTTTCACATCTGTTAAAGAAGTGATAAAATAACGGACGGATTCTGTTTCTTCACCATCCTTGATTCTTTTTGTTTTTACCATTCCGACAGCATTCATTTTTTCCCATTTATCGAGATT
>Ga0326511_10001876_pt1 | contig 17267 bp, 14 predicted proteins | sample 0_2496_0518_D_FD_203701 | JGI IMG/M metagenome (GOLD analysis project Ga0326511, IMG submission 203701) | Bovine rumen microbial communities from UC Davis, California, United States - 0_2496_0518 | ecosystem: Host-associated > Mammals > Digestive system > Stomach > Rumen | place: USA...
TGCATCAGTCTTGCGTGGATACTGCTTAATAGCCCATCTGATACTTGTGTATCCCATATTCCATGCAGACTGCAAGTACTGTCTTGTAGCTGAATTGATAACAGGGTTGACTTTAAACTTGATGTCAAAACCAAGCTGTCTTAATGCAAGCAGTATCGACGGTGTGTCCAGGAATGCATTAGGGTCGTAATCGACCAGTGTTCCGCTTGCCTGTGTAAAACATGAGAACACTACTCCGAATTCCGGATGCACTACCTGTAAACGCCCACCTTCAAGGCATGCATTGTTTACGAACTGAGTGTATTTGATTTTTAAAGTCGGATCCGTGTTGCTGGTGGCGTTACACGCCTGTCGCCAGTTATCAATTGCATAATATTTAGGTTCTATATCCATTGGCATCGCTTGTCACCTCCGATGTTATGGTTCTGGATCAACTATCTCCGGAAGTGTAAATTCAGTCTTTGGAGTTACGAATGTGAGCGAATTAAAGTCTTTAAGAAACAGACTGCGTATCTTACCGCTCGGTATTGATTCAAGATACCAGCCGTAAATAGCCGGATTGTCGTCTACTGAGTACCAGCCCTGACGTACGACCCATTTCTGTAATGACTGATTGTCAAGATAGATTTCATCACCGACAGTTAAACTCTGATCTAAGTCAGGTACGTACAGAAAATCTCTCGGTGTTACTATTCTTATGTCATTGCCGTAATAAGTTGTTTCATCAGAATCTTTAGCTACTACTACAACTGTATCACGAATTGTCAGTTCTGTCAAATCAATCTGCTTGTCAGTTGAGTTCTGAACTGCATATATAATGCTGCTGTTCGGCATATCTCTCATTACCCCCTTATATTGTTATCAGAAGAGTGCGTTAAATAACTTTCTGAAATCGTCGAAGGTGTATTCATCCCTACTTTCATCAGTTTCCGGTGCTATCTGTACGATCTTAACTGATTTAGGTGCTTTACGGTTGAGCGGTATTGACTCATTCTGTGCCGGTGCTTTCGGCTTTTTAACAGCCTCTGCTCTCTGAATATCATACTGCATTTTAAGCAGCTTATAGTTCAGCATATGTTCCTTTAACTGATTGAGTAAATTTACGTCAACTGCTATGTAAGGCAGCTTTGCTGTGTTAGCATCAAGATATTTGTCAATACGTTCTACGCATGATTCTACACTAAGATTTTCTGATACAGCCATTGATTATTACCCCCCTATATGCATGTTTTCGTTAAATAATTTATATTTATTATAACATGCAGATTTCTGAAAGTCGAATTTAAGGTTTTTCAGTCTTATATATTTATTATAACATGCAGATAGAACACGATAATTATACAAAAAGAGCCTGTGACTTTTAGCATCACAAGCTCTTTTCGTGGATAGTTTGATATGATTTTAGGCAACCGTTCTTTTGTCAGAACAGAGCCCAGGTAATAGCTTAGTTATTACTGAAAAATGCCGCCTTCAGCTTCTTCGTCCTCCGGTGCAGGTACATGTGAATCACGTGCTGGCATTTCTGCCTGTTCATCACCCGGCATTTCCTCATCTGAGAACTCATCATCTGACATTTCATCTTCATCAGATTCAAGTTCTGGTTCCTTGCCTGCGATCTTAGCAAGTGCATCGCTGTCCGGTGTGAACTTTCCGATTATAACATAACCGCTGTCAAGTGTGTTTTCACTTTCATCACTGAGAATAAGTTCCTTAGTTTCCGGATTGTATGCGAGATAAGCAGCATCAACGTCAATTGTATCACCTGTTGAAAGGCTGAGAATTGAATCAACGTCGTTCATGAACTCATTGTCAGTCTCACTCTTTGCTGTAGCACCTACAGGGAGTTTAGCTGAGTTAAGAGCATCCAGTTTACGTCTGAGATATGTCTTACGGCTTGAATTGCCTTTAACAGGTGTTGTCTTGATTGAATCAAGATAATCAGCTACTTCAGCAACAGTCATCTTAATTTCTCGGGACTCATTATAGTCACCGTCAAGATACTTGACAGTAACGAGAGCTGATGTATCACCGTTCTCGATCTTAGTATTATCTTGATAGCCGACAGGCTGTACATATGCGATATAAGGCATCTTTGTATCTTCATTGATTTCCTCGCTGAAATGAACAACAAGCATGCCTGTGTCTTTATCTCTCTCAGATGCCTCCGCAAGTGCTTCAAGCACTTCGTCTGTGTCGACCGGCATTAAAAGTTCTGAATCCGGATAGAACGGACTTGGATAACCTTCTCTGTCTATCTTACTTGAATCAAGTCTTAATGTTTTCACTTTTCTTTCACCCTTTCGATTAGAGTTAGTTGAAACATCCGACGGATATTTGTAGCCGTCCTGTTTCAGTAATTCAAACATTTCATTCTTCCATGTTTCGAGCCATTCCGCTCTTGTCGGATATTTTTTATATTTGTCCGGCTGTTTCTCACGCATTTCAACACGCTTGCGGTCTCTTGTCATCGCAAAGCTGTCAGCTGTAGTTAAGTTAGGTGCTATATATGTGTTCTCTTTCTCATAGTCACTTGCTGATTCATAGCCTTTCATCCACTCATGATAAATCCGTGATGCCTTGCTGTTGACTTTAGCCTTATCAAGCGGTGCAATGTTATCAGACTCCCAGTAGATCATACCGCATGTTGTTACATGGGCTAATGCTTCCTGAGATCCGTCCGGCTTTTCAAGATATGCATACCATCCGCTCGCACCGTTCATACCTGTTTCAGATACCCATTTTAAAGGTGTAACTGTCTTAGGTTCTTCTGCCGGTTCAGCAGGCTGTTCAGTCGCTGCTTTAGCAAGTGCCTCATCGATTTTGGATACGAATATAGTAACTACATCACGCACCTCAGGTGCATCTGTCTTGTAAAACTTAGCCTGTTTTTCTCCGGCTTTAAGAATGTCAAGACGTACCCATTTCTGATAGCGTACAACATCAAATGTCCATCCCGGACACACGATCTGAAAGCCGTTGTTAATAGTTTTAAGCTCGTTAGCTATATCAAGTTCCGGATGTTTTTCCTGTAGCTTTTTCTTTAAGGACTGACACACGGACTTGACATTAGCTTCTTTCTTAACAGCGGCTGAATTAAGCTGTAGTTCTTTAGCCATTTATTGTCACCCCTTTAGTTTTGAGATAAGCTACTGCATATGCTGACAAGTCAATACCGCCTTTGATGTAAGTCCAGTGCCTGTTAGCGTGCAGTTTCTGATATTTGATATGCTTGTTATTTCTGATGTGTTTCCAGAAATAATGACCCTTGGACGATGTTGAATAAAATCCCTGTGCTACTCTAACAGGCACATCAAAATAAGTGTATACCGCTCCGCTGTGAAATCTGACCCACAATTGTTTCTTGTTAGCATCATAGTCTATTCCGTCTATGTTGCTTGATACAAAATCAGTCCAGAATCCGTATCTGTCAGTACGCTTATTCTTAGCCCATGGATTGGCCTGTGATTTAGCTACACCTCTGTTATCTTTAGTAAGATCTTCATATGTAGCATCTGGTGCATCAGCAACGTCCTGTGTCATAGCATCACGCTCGTTACGAGCGGTCATTTCACGTTCGTAACGAGCTTTATCTCTTTTAGTTCCGGAGGATTTTTTTATACGCTTTGCATTAAGGTGTATCATTAAGATTCCTCCTCGATTGTTATTATATCACTTTAATTCTGAAAAGTCGAATTTGAGAGTTAGCGGCGTGTGATTGCATCGGCAAAACGTGCAGATTCTGTTGCAAAGTTAGCTTTCCAGGTATCGTACTGTTCTTTAGTAAGATCCTGAATTTCAAACCTATCAATCAGCTTTGCAGGTGACCATGCCGGCATACCACCCCAGTCTTCACTGAGTTCATCGATCCATTCATGTATCTCATGCTTGCTTACAATGCCGTCATGTACTAAATCAGCAAGCTGACTGAGATCAAGCTTAAAGATGTACATTTCATCCGGTAAATCATAGTAAGCATCCTGTTCCTTGTCATACCCCATTTCGGAGTAGTCTTCACCGTCATAGTAGTAACCACAATTAAGTCTGTAGTTAGCCTTTAAAGTAGCATGTCGGCTGTTCATAAATATTGTATTGATGTTACGAAGCTGATTAATGAACTCTTTAGCATCATCTGTTTCATATACAGCTACACCTGTTTTGTCGTATATAAAATCAGCTAAAGCCTTTGCTACATCAGTACCAGGTGCGAAATCACCAAATACAGAGTTTTCATTAACAACGTAGCCGTTAGCAGAATAACCTCTCATAAAGCCTGCAAATTCAATCATATCTTCATGAATTTCTACATCAAATGATGCAACAAATGAGTTGTCATCTGTGATAAAGTAGTATGTCTGATATTCTTCATCACCTGCATAGCGTGTAACTCCACAGTTTAAATTAGCACGTCTGCGTGCTGAGTTAATGCAGTGACGAATAGCTCTCTGTGTTTTTAATGAACGACGTGATGAATTGATTGGAGTATATCGATCACTCAGTACATAATAAAAAGCATCCTCAGCCTCATCCTGGTCAGGTGCTGTATATTCAATACCAAGTGTATTACCTGTAAAAAAGGCATTAGTTACTCGGATATCTGGATTGGTTTCAGACAGGTAATCATTGATTTCATCTGCAATCTGTCCACCTGTCCAATGGTTCATCTGATTAAGAATACTTCTGCGTGGAATTTCAAATACAGAATCTACGCTTGAATTAAGTCTTGTTCTTCTCATTTTAAAATCACCTCTATAAACTTAAAAAGCACTGCACCGCAAGCCACCTCGGTACAGTGCTTATATGTTAATATTTATATATGTTAAGTAAAGGGTTGCTGTTTACTGACACTGCCTTACTGTAGTCAGCAGACAGCTGAAAAGTAGTAATTATCGAGTAGCACCGATTGCCTTGCGGTATCCCTTGCCTGCAGCAGTTCTCTTATCTACAGAACCACTGCCACGCTTAACAATACCGGCATCTTCGAGCCATTCTACATCACGAAGCTGTGTGATTTCATCATCTGTAATGCAGCCTTCTGCTTTTAATGTGTCAATTGTTTCCGGAAAACGCTTAATACATTCAGAAGCTGTGATAAAACCACGCTTTACAGCGTCTACCGCTGTCTGTGCATCAAGGTTAGAATTTAAACCCTTAGATGAGTTCATCTTTCTTTCAGCAGAGTTAAAGTCGAAAGTTCTGACAATCTTTTCAGTACCGTCAGGGTTGATTGATGTTACCTGGAAAGGTACCTTACCAACCTTTGTGTATTTAACGTCAAGCTTTTCCTTGCCGCCCATGTTCTTAAAGAACGGTGCTGCGTCAATAGTGTTAAGATAGAATTCCCAGTCTACGTTGTCAGATTCGGTTTCTGTTTCTACCCACTTGCTGCCCTGCTTTGTGTAAGTAGTCTGTTCAAAGCCGATGTTGCTGTATCCGATAACTGAACTTACATCAGGGTACTTCTTAAAAGACCAGCTGTATGTTTCCTTGAGCTCCTTAAAGCTCTTGTCAGCATTAGCACCGGAGTTTAGCCCGGCTGAACCTTCTTTCTTACCAGCGTTAAGCTTTGCGCCTGTTCTCTTGATCATCTTTCTGCTTGAATCAAGTACTTCTGATTCATCAACAGCAACAGCCTCACCGACAACTTCTACTGATTCAGGAAGTTCTGCACCTTCCTCAGCAATAAAGAGGTCAAGTTCACCGTCTTCTGACTGAACTACGTAAATGTCGTCAACAGCTACTGTATCACCGTCAGCAAGTTCGATTTCGATTTCCTCTTCTGCTGTTTCAGCACTGTCAGCCTTTTCAGCATCAGCATCGTCAGCATCTTCTGCTGCGTTTTCAGCACCATCTTCCTCAGAGCTGTTAAGCTTTTTCTTGCCGTTGCATGATGAGTCAAGATCAGCTTCTGTAGCTGGATCAACAGCTGCGATAACTTCAACTGATTCAGGGAGTGTTTCATCCTCTGTATCCTGAATAAAGAGTGAAAGTTCCTTAGATTCAGGGTCCTGTACAATAAGAAGTTCTGTTACGTCAACTGCACCGTCGTCGTTTGTAGGTACTTCTTCTGCCGGAATAGCTTCTGCTGTGTTCTCAACATCAGCATCGATAATTTCTGCATTGTCAGTTACATCAAAGTCAGCATCGTCAAATGCGTCCTCTTCTGAGCTGTTAAGCTTAGCACGTCTTGGCATTGGTCTGAGTGATGAATTAAGTCTTGAAGCATGTGCCTTTTCAAGCATTGCTCTGAGTGACTGTCTGTTTGAATTGAGGACCGGTCTTCTTGCAGATGAATCAAGGGCTGGTCTGCTGATAGGACGACGCAGTGCCGGACGTCTTACAGATGAATTAAGAACAGGACGACGCATTGCTGGACGTCTTGCGGAGTTTACATTGCACTCTTCGTTGTAGTAGTCGTTGTAAGCTCTTTCAAGGTTCTGATCCCATCTTGCTGTACCATTGATCATTTCATCCTTAGAATGTCCGAATACTCTCTGGCATTCCTCTCTTGAACAGTTGATGCCAATCTCTTTCATCCATGCTGAACGGTTCATAACATTGCTGTTAGCTGTTCTTGACATTGCAGGACGTACTGATGAATTAAGAAGTGGGTTTCTTCTCATTAGTCTGTTTGGTCTTGCAGGTCTGCGTGCTGATGAATTGAGCATCGGTCTGCGTGCCATTGAACCAGATGTCGAATTCTCACATCTGCTTCTGTTTTCGGCAGCCATGCCGTTAGTGATGTTTGTTTTCATGATTAAGTTCATTCCTTTCATCAAATTTGATCTATTAGAATTTATAGTGAACTACCACGAGGCTAAACCTCCGTGGCTTCTTGTTTCAACGATTTCAGTTATTATCACACTAATACTAGCAGTTTTCCTAAAATCTCCACAAGCGTGTTAGATTCGGGCGGTTCCCGCCCTATCATATAACAAAAAATGTTATTAAGTTTCTTGTAAATTTTGTGCTATGATAATTATAGCACATCAATTTCAAGAATTCGAAGATAATTAATTTTTTTTGCTGAATAATGATGATTCATTCCACGGAGCTAAAGCCCCGGGGAGCTCTCACCATACTATTTAGAACGCTTATTAGCGTTGATGGCTTAGAAATAAAAGTATCGCATTTCTGACGGATTAAATGTAAATTTACCGTTATAGCAGGAAACACCTGTAAAAAATTTAGCTTTATTGCCGGCAGGATCATATGTGTTTAAAAACACATAGTATGTGTCATTTTCACCAAGTTCTTGTGCAGATTCAGAGCTTTTAAGGGTTTCATAAAGAACTTCTTCAAAGGACATATGAGTATTAAAATAATGGTCTGATAGCGTAACATTATTTACAGAACTACCTACAGGCATACGAAAAACCGCTTTTATTGCCCGATCAAATTCCCTTGCTGCTATAGGACACTCAGTAAAGTCAGCTCTCTTTATAAAGTTTAAAATCCCCGGAATCTGTACCTTACTGCCCACACCACAATTTAATCCTGCACGTCTACGTGCACAGTTGATGCTGTATTCTACAGCTTTACGTGTTTTGTAGGACATGTGACGTGATGAGTTAACAGCACCACGTTCAGCATCAATTGCTTTCTTAGCATCAGCTACGGATTTAAAAGAACGTGAGTCAAGTTCTTCCTCTGGAGTAGTGAATGTATAATCGTTCTCCTGAATCTTTACAATAGAGTAACCTTTATAATCTATTGCATCAACTCGGTCTTTTGGTGCAATCCATTTAGGATTAATATTGTCAGCTCGACCGCTGTTAAGCTGTCTGCGTGAAGAATTAACAGCACGTTTCATCTCAGCTCGTGCTCTGTCAACTGCTGAGTTTCTGTTTTTATTAATCATAGATTTATACCTCCTGTTTTAACAATTCGACTTGTGCAATTTTTGCACACGCTGTTATATTATTATTATATTATGCATTGTCAAAATGATTGTATGCTGATTTTGAGGTGAGATTTTTGCACCTTGAAATATCTTCGGATTTTAATTTTTTCTGTGATATAATTATGTTATACAAAAAAAAACAAATTAAAACTCAAGGTTATAATAATAGTATGATACTACGAAATAACACGGCACGTATAAGCCGTTTCAGAAAGGACGTTTTACTATGAATAGATACAGATCCCTTAATAGTCAGCGTGGATATAAGCACTTTGTAGCTAATAACCACAGGTCACTGAACAGCTCTTTCTATAATTCAGATATTGCAGATAGAGTTGCTTATAAATTATATGAATATGGCTACGATACTGATACTTTTGAAGTATTTGAATGTGAGTTTAAGGATGATTGCCTGATTGCTACTGTGTATATTGGGGATCATATTGGAAATGAGGATCAGTTTATAGCTTATGATGTTAATGAAAACTCATCTGAAGCTGACATTGAAGCAGCAGTTAAACATGTGGCAAATCTGATTGGTGGACACTGTAATTATTATATTATAGCAAATATAGAGGCAGCATGGAATGCTGAGATATATCAACGTTCTATGAGAAATCCGAAAGTTAGGGGCATAAGTGACTATGTATTTTCTGTTGACGATGCACCATATATCAGTACAGTCGATAATGACCGGTATGCCGGTATATATTGTTGTGAGGTGTCTGTAAAAGATATAGACGGCAGTGGTAAATCTGAAATAATAGATTTCAAACTAAATAAAGCGTCTATTAGCATGGCAATAAAAAGTTTTGCAAACAGACTTTCACGTCAATAATTACTAAACTTTCCATTTTGAATATTATACAATAAAAAGGCACAACCGCTCGTTACGAGCAGATGTGCCTTTATTTGCGTTATTCAGATTCTTAGCCGTTGATTTCAACGTAAATACTACCAGCCGCTTTGTAGAACTGCCCTTCGAGTTCAAGATCTCTACCATAAGCTTCATAATCAAAATATGACTGAGCCCAATCAGGCAATTCATCGATTTGTCCGCTCTCCTCAAGAACCTGTTCAGCTACGTCAGCCATACTATCACAGTCTTCATAAATATAGAACTCATGAGAATCAATGAACTCACTGATTGTTTCACTACCGCTTCTGTAATTGTCAGCTGCTCCGACTATAGCTTTAACCATGTTAATGTCAGCGTACTGAGATACTAAATCCTGAATTGTATCAGCAAGTGCCTTGACTTCATCGAGTGACATATAGTCGATGTCAAGCACATTCGGAATATAGCTTGATGAGTAATCTGAAATGAGAAGATCACGCTGTCCATTGTTTGTGTACTTGTCTGCGACTTCCTGTATTCTTTCGAGCGGTAGTGTCATATCTACCCATTCACCGTTACCATCGTAGTTACCGAGGAAAGCGTTAAGAATTGTTGTAGTAGCCATAGTATAAACCTCCAGTTCAATAGGTGTAATATCTAAAATGAGATTGTTGCATCTCTATAGATATTATAAGGTGTGTTGTTGTTCTTACTATGATTAGATTATAGCATAGAATTTCGGAAAATTCGAAGATAATTTAGGAAAACCTTGGAAGCGGTGAAAGTAAAAAGGCACAACCGCTCGTCACGAGCAGAAGTGCCTTTTCGTTGTTCTACTATAAACATATAAAGATTTAGTATGTGTAGATAAACATGATTTTACATTTTAACATATAAAGATTTAAACTAAACGCACCCCATGAGTCTAATTCGGCTAAATCATTTACATTCTAACATACAAAGATTTAAACAAGTTAAATCAAATCAGTTTTCGGATTGTATAACACTACAATTCAATTTACATTCTAACATATAAAGATTTAAACTGAAACAGAGAAATCTGTTGAAATTGAACTTGCTGAATTTACATTCTACCATATGAAGATTTAAACCTTGTGTGAATTGCAGACCGGGACGGCTTAGAATCATTCACATTCTAACATATAAAAATTCAAACTGTATTGGAGTATTTGAAGCGTTTTAGCTTTCCAAATTTACATTCTAATATATAAACACTCAACCTCACTTGCTGTTTTAGTAAGCCGTGCGGAATTCCCATTTACATTCTAACATATAACTATTTCATGTAGTATCTGGTTGTCAATGAGCCCAATGCGATCAAGTTTACATTCTAATATACAATGATTCGAAAACGCAGTCAGACATTACTAATTGTCGAATAGCTCCTATTTACATTCTAACCTATAATGATTTAAACTGTTACAACACTTATTTTCTTCGCCGTCGTATGCCTTTACATTCTAATATATAAAGATTCAAACAAGTTCAGAGAATACTATAAAAGGCATTCAAGCTAGATTTACATTCTAACATATAAAGATTCAAACTTTTATAATTCGACCGCAAGTCTCACGCTTGTAGTAATTTACATTCTAATATACACAGATTTAAACTCTACCAACCAAAAGTGAATGTATTTTGTCATCCACATTTACATTCTACCATATAAAGATTTAAACAGTTGGTACCGCGAGAGAGCTTCTGAGTTATGAATTTACATTCTAACATATAAAGATTTAACCTATGACAAGGAAATATTGGTTGAAGTCGATGAGGAATTTACATTCTAACATATAAAAATTCAAACCGACATTGACAAATGTATTTACCCATTCATTTCATAACACAAGCCATGTCCTTTTAACTCTGCTTCACTAAAGTCATACACATAATTTAACAAATGATAACCAACCTTGTCTAATTGACTTTCGTCACACTGTCTGCTACGTTTATCATAGTAAACTGACAAGTCTATTGAATTGTCACTTAAAAACTTACGTGCCTCTACTTTTTCAGCATAGCTTGATTTCTTTGATAATACAGCTACACAATTATCAAACTCAGCAACTTGGCAATTATAAATTGCTTTCGGTATAACTGATATAGTTTCAATATTTCTGAATGACTGAACAGCTTCTTCTTTTGTAACTATAAAAGCTTTCAGTGAGTTCAGTTTCTGCAATTCTGTTTTCAGCTGCTGATAGTAAGATGTATTTTTGATTTCGTCAGTATTGTACACATCATTAATGTACTGCATCTTAGCAGATTCGGTAAATAACTGATCTTGATACGGCATCAGCATGTCAATTGCTCTGTCGTACAGTTCAGTACATTCGTACACAGTACCGTAGCCATTGCAGTGCTTGTTATTAATGATAAATACATTAGCTTCAACACTGTCTGCATAATCACGCTTGCGGTAACACCGTCCCATTCGTTGTAACAAACTGTCAGCTGTGCACATTTCCGTGTATAGTACATCAAAATCGATATCAAGACTTGCTTCTACAATTTGTGTAGAGATCCATATGCCGACACTGGTACGGTCAGAGTTAAAACTGATAATCTCATCCTCTAACAGTCTGCGATGTCGTTTAATAAACTTAGAATGAAGCAGTTTTACATAATTGTGTTTGCCTTTCAGATTATTATAAACATCGATTGCACGTCGGACCGTATTGCAGATAATCAATACTTTCTTAGTTTCAGCTGATTTTAGAATATGTTCATAATCAAAATCCAACTGATTATCTATATGTATTCGGTGTCGAATCAAGTCATTATTCAGATAAGTCTGAGGTTCTGCGTGCGGTATCTGATACTGTTCAATGAAATGTAACAACACCGGAGGAAGCGTTGCTGTAATAATCGCAAACTGTCCTCCTGCTTTTGTTATCACATGCAAGCCATATATCAGTTTAGCAAGTACATCAGGACTGTATGACTGTATCTCATCAATTACTATCTTTGAATATTTAAGAGTAGCTAACAGCATTTCTGAACCCCGACAGCGGTACACAAAAGTAAACAGCTGATCCACTGTACAGACGGTAAATGGGTATGACAGCAGCTGTGAAGCTGAGTGTACAGCAAACGTGTTAACATTTTCATCTGCACTGTCCAGCAGATACGATAAAGCATCGGAGTGCAGTAATGCTACTTTGCTGCTATCATATCCGTACTTAGATTTGATACGTTCATACATTACATTGATTGATGTGCGGAGCGGTAATGTGTAAAACAGCTTTGAGTCACCGCTCCATAATAAAGCAGCTTCGGTTTTACCAATACCTGTTGAAGCACACATGATAATGTTATCATCACAGTGTTCTTTAGAATACGTCTGAATAGTACGTAAAGGCTTGTGTTCATCATTGAACCAGCTTAATACACAATCAGACAGTGTTCCATTCTCAGAATGACGTTTAATCTCAAAAGGCAGTTTGTGTTCATCTGTGTTGCTTGCATAATAATCCGCTCGGTTTAACAGTCCGAGAATCAGTGCATAGCGAATCCAGGTATCTAATTCAAGTGATTCGTTGCTAAGTAAGTAGCTGAAATACCGAATAGACATTGGTACATTCGGATATCGCACTTTTAAGTCCGTATCAATTACAGCTTTAATATCAGCCGGTGTGACTGTTGCTGAACGCACATGATGGTAATACACAGCAGTAACAATCAGTGATAGTAATTCTCTGCCGAGTTTCTGTTCAAGCTGTCGTATCAGCATAAATGCCGGACTGACATAGCCGTGCGGTATATTAAAATCACTACAGTCTTTCGGCTTCTGTATTTGTGTATTCTTAACGGATTTCTGAAAAGTGTACAGCACTTTACCGTAATCGTGATATTCGCAAGCGGTAAATATAGCCTGTATAAGTTCATCGGTGAAGTACTGACCATACTGACATTGCAGACAGTTGATTGCTGCTAACAGCTTGTCAGTATGTGATCTTATAGACTCACCGTTGCTTTTAGCCGGCAAGGTTAGCATAGTATCACCTCACTTATGCGAAAAATACAGGTACTTTGTATTCTGCATCATAGTAGACATTAGCATTATCCAAAATATCATCTGCAACATAGCGATTTACAGGCAAGTGTCTTGCTTTAATTATTTCAGTCCATTTACGCTGTTTTTGAGTATAGCGTCCGGATTTAACTGTTTCAATAGTAAACTGTTTCGGCAGAGAATACACTGTACCGGAAATCTGTGCGTTGTTCTGTTTAACATAGTCAACAGGCAGATAGGCATGATATGATGAAATCACATCATCTTCTGTAAAATCATCAAGTTCAACTATCGATACACCATCAACCCGGACAATGTCTTCATACCGACCCAGACTCATGTAATTAGCTGGATTTTTTAATCCGTTGTAGATTGTTTCAAGTTCTGTCTCATTAATCGGATACACATGTATGCACAATTCAATATCGGTTAACAGCATAACTGATCTCGGACCACAACTAACACCATAGTATCTGCCGTCATCGGCAGGTACTTTTACATTATGTCTGTTAGTCTCAAACGGAGTTTCCGGTTTGAACGTGTACAGTGTCTGAAAGTCCGATATTTCGGATCCGTTCTTTCCCTGAATACTAACCATCATCGGATGATACTCTTTAAAACCACACGCTGTGTGAATCATTCCGATTACAGTAGAGTAAGCCGGGAGCGGATAGCTTTCTTTGAGCAGAAAGCTTGACGGTTTCCGATAGTTAGCCGATTCCTGAAACAGCTTTAATCGGATAGCTTTACGCATAATAGTCATGCACTTCCTTTTTAAGTGTGTTGAACACGTCGCTGACTGCTGTTACTGAAAGTTCAGCTTTCAGCTGTTCATCATTCTTAAAGAACTCAGAAATCATGCCGACATGTGTGTTTGTCTTAGTGTCATCACAGGATTCAATTACATCTTTAACTGTTGATACACATAAGCCCTGTTTAGTATACTTGATTCTGTCTGCAAAATACGGATTCTTGCGTTCATAGCAGCCTCCGACAACGAAAACAGGATTAAGGTTCTCACGACGACCTCTGATATCTCTGTATAAGAACTGTAAGCAATCCAGTAAATTACACACACGTTCAGCTTTTTCAGCATTTGAAATTTCAATAGTGCCGTCAATGCCGATTCTGTCAAGATCTACTGAAACAGTGTAGCTGTACAGTGATTTGTGGATCTCACTCTGTGCAATAGCATTGTCATAGTTATTACGTTTTGCAAGTCCCATATTTGTTAAAAAGTCCATGTCAGACTTGTATGGTTCTAAAGCAACTGCATTACTGAGTCGAACTGTTGCCGCTCTGCTGAGTGTACCGTCAGGATTATCCTCTGATTTTTTAGCAGTCTTCATGTAACCGAACAGATCCAATTCCGGGTACTTATCAATCTGTGCTGATTTAGTAAACTGAACTACTTTCTGTTCAGCGTCCACCGGTGTATCACCTATGTTCATCTGCTGAACAATGTTATAACGGAGTGCCTGTCTTGAAATATATGAATACACATTCCCGTCAGCACGTGTCAGCTTTTTAAGCTGTGATACGTTGCCGAATCCTTCTCCGTAGTTGCCGCTTGATCCTTCAAAAACTATTGTTAATGTTAATCCATTCTTACTCATTACTATTTTCCTCCTTGTTTGATGCACGATTCATATATTTAAGTCCTAAAACAAAACTGTGTCCTACAGCTGTGAACAGTTCATCTGATGCACCGTAACACTGTGCAAACACTGCCGGTATCGTCCAATTGATACTTGAATAAAGACGTAACACACTGTCAATAAACTGTGTCTTGTCGTTGACAGACACTAAGTTAAGCAGACGATAAGTGATACCTCTTATTTTCTCGGAATCTTCCGGAATTTTTACAAACTCACCTTCGAGCAGACGTGCTCGTAATTTGATACCCTCACTATATGACCAGCTTGCATACTTTTTAATATCTTCCATAGCATTACCTCCATAAAACAGTATCTGCAGCTGTTCCAGATACCACACATAATTAATATCATGTCTGTCTTTCAGTTCACATCTGATAATCTGCTGAATGAGCGGATAGAACGTGCGCTTACGTATAATACAGTTCATTAGTTCTGTATACACAGACAATCGAACAGGCTTACCGTCTTTCATACCTGTAGTGATCCATTTGTTCTCCAGCCATTCAAGCTGTTTGCTGCCTTGCTGTAGTTTTTTAATCATGTCTGCGTCTACAACCGAAAACCGAAAATGGTCAGAACCTGCTTCTTTCAGCACAACCTGGAAATTGTCAAGTCGTTCTGCCAGCATGTTAAGCTTAGTAGATGTGAAGACTTTAAACAGCCGTGTATATGAACTTGCATAAGCAACACAGTCCTGTTGTGTTTTATATGTATTCATCACAGCAATCAGATTTGGCAGATTAGCATTAGAATTGACAAATATACAATCATCGTTGCTATAAGCAAATCCGAGCGGTGCGAATATATACATCAGTGCACATGTCGGACATATAAAAGCATCCGCATTAAAATCCCAGTAATGATTTGTTTTTCGGCTGACATCATCTGTCGTGTCTGACATGAATGATATAGCTTTTGTGTTTGCTGATTTTGTCATACATTCGATACAATGATGTGTTTTCTTTTTATCCGATGCATCAAATTCAGCAAGCAACGGTTTATAGAAATCAGTGCTGAATATTTCAGCAGCTGAAATCGGATTAGCCTTAGTATTGTTACTCTTTGCGCTGAACTCGGATCCGTCAAAAAAAAGTTTCAGTTTTGAATATGTAAGCTGTTTAAAGGCTAACACATTATAGACTGTCTTTTGTTTCAACAACTCCATAATATTCTGATAAATCGGATATTTAGCTGCAAGATCTTTTTCAGCTTTCAGCTGCTTTATTAAGTCCTCTGTAATCGGAGTGACCTCCGGATAGTATTTCTGAATTATAGCGTATCCGGAAACAATACTGTTTTTCAGCATCATTTCAGTAAAGCTGTCATACATTGCACGCAAGTCAGCTGATTCTGTTTTAGACAAACTGTCAAGTCTGTCATGCAATGTTTTAATCTTAGTCTGATCTTTAACGGCTTTCGCAAGTCGGCAATCAGCTCCTAATAACGCTACAGCGGTATCCACATACATTGTCGGAAAGTCGTTGTTTCTGATATAATTCTTACTAATTAACAGTTCCTGTGGATTAATCACATAGTCAGTGCCTTCAATAGCTTCGTTGTATTTCAGAAAATTAACCATTCCGCACATACCAGCGTTCAGCAGAAAAGAACTGCCGAGTTCTATCTTTATGAAGTCTGTCATAAGTGTATCACCTCAAACATCCCATGTCCTTGAGACCGCCTTGCCCCGATACCGCTCTGATACAACATATTTAATAGTTCCGGCTTACCTTTTAATACATACGTACCTAAACAGGCAGTGCAGCTGTGTTCAAAGGTGTGCACGGTAGTTACAGTCGGTGTTATTGGTATGATTTCAATATCCGACGGTAACGTCGGTGACAGTATTGAAACTTCTGTTGCAACGGACTGTTTAAAACAATGCTGAAACTCCCTGTCAGTTGGTGCTAAATAATAGAAGTCTTCCATTGTTTCATCATCGTGTTTACGCACTAACAAAGGTGACAGCATCTTGATGCATATTGTATCAGATGTAATTGGTTTATGATTCTTGATGCTGACATCAGAAACTGTTAAACTGTTTCCGCATGGAAATGGATACGGCTTGTTTCGCTGTTTTGTAATAGCATTGTAAATCTCAATACCTTCAGCTAAATCAGCGGTGCCGACATTCCATACTATATTGCCGTCAGCTAAGCTGATGTTTTCAGTATTAAACTGTGGATTGTTAAGTCTTATGCTGAAACAGAACCCTTTCAGCTGATTACGTCGGTTATCATAATATCGCTGATACATCTTTGGGTCATATTCCTGAAATGCATGCTTTAAGAAACTTACAAAACTCGGACGATTGTCAAGCAACAGCTGAGGTTTAAATAGCTGTGCTTTTATTGTAATTAGCATAGATTCAAATACTCCTTTCGATTAAATTCTTTTGTTTTTGCTGTACCTATATTATAGCACACGAAATTTGTGAAATTCAAAATAATCTGTAAAGATTATATGAACGTTCTGTGAACAAGCTGACATAAAAGAAAATCGACAGTTAATTAAGACTGTCGATCCTCTTTTTGATTCTTTTAAAAATAAGATTTAGGTGTGTTCGATTGTTGCTACGCTATAATATCTTTACATTCTAATATAATAAGATGTGAACTACCACGGAGCTAAACCTCCGTGGCTTCTTGTTTCATAGATTTCAGTTATTATCACACTAATACTAGCAGTTTTCCTAAAATCTCCACAAGCGTGTTAGATTCGGGCGGTTCCCGCCCTATCATATAACAAAAAATGTTATTAAGTTTCTTGTAAATTTTGTGCTATGATAATTATAGCACATCAATTTCAAGAATTCGAAGATAATTAATTTTTTTT
>Ga0326511_10001877_pt1 | contig 17267 bp, 36 predicted proteins | sample 0_2496_0518_D_FD_203701 | JGI IMG/M metagenome (GOLD analysis project Ga0326511, IMG submission 203701) | Bovine rumen microbial communities from UC Davis, California, United States - 0_2496_0518 | ecosystem: Host-associated > Mammals > Digestive system > Stomach > Rumen | place: USA...
GTGATTCAGGATTATTTTATAATTTTTCTAGAAACAACCGGTATATAATAGAAGACTATGCCACGAAACTTAAAGCATAAAGACCACAGGATGTCAAACCTAGAACTTTAGCATGAGTTCTAGGACAGGGCTTCGTCTATAGACGCTTAGCTTGACGAAGCTTTCTAGAACATAGACTGGAAGCGCAGAGAGAAAGCAAGCAAGTCACTAGTTGACTTCATAGGCACATACTTCATCGGACTCATGGTTGACACTCCACCGTCTGAGAAGTTCATCGAGGCTCTAGGCGAGATGGAGTTCGCATTGTCATAGTCTAGACCTTACAACATCGAGCTTCCTAGAGGCACAGGCAAGACATCAGCTGTCGAGATGGCTGTCTTGTGGCTGCTTGCTACAGGCAGACGCAAGTTCTGCGTCATCGTCTCTAACAACGCTAGAGCTGCTGGGAACATCTTGAAGGACATAAGCATTCCAATTCTAGAGAAGGACACGGACTTCTCCTAGGACTTCCCAGAAGTCTGTCTGCCATTCTAGGTCTGCAATGGCTCATTCAGACGGAGGCAGCTGTACAAAGGAAGGTCAACTGACATAGAGAAGAATGCAGCAGTCATAAGGTTTCCGACGATATTCAAGGACGACAAGGAGCTTCCAAGCTCAGGGTCAGTCTTGACAGTGAGAGGCATAACATCTGGCATCCGTGGCTTGAAAGTTGGAAGACTTCGCCCAGACACAGTGATACTTGATGACTTGCAAAGCTCTGAGCTTGCATCTAGCCCTGAGCAAGTCTAGAAAGTCTAGGACATCATAAAGAAGGACATAATGAACTTGTCTTCTAAAGGCAAGCTTGCAGTGCTGATGACTTCTACACCATTGATGCCAGAGGACTTGTGCGAGAAGATAGAGAATGACATTGCTTGGAAGACTACCAAGTACCCAGCTATAATCAAGTGGCCGAATGACATTGTAGAAAGCCCTAGTGATGGAATGTGGGCAAGGTACTTCAAGATGTATGATGCAGAGCTGGCAGATGACTAGACTCATGAAGGAAGCTTAGACTACTACAAGACAAACAGAGAGAAGATGGATGAAGGAGCTGTGTTGTTCGCTCCAGAGAGGTTCAAGCTTGAAGATGGGCACATATCTGGCTTGCAAGCACTTCTAGAGAAGCGGCACACGATTGGTGACGCTGCTTTCTAGGCTGAGATGCAGATGAAGCCTAAGAAGTTCTCGTTCAAGCTTGACATAAAGCCGAAGGACATAATATCTAAAGTGACAGCTGCTCATCAGCTCACTGTGCCAGATGGCTATGTGTTTGTAGCAGCTTCTACAGACTTGAACTTGTCATATGCTCTGACAACTGTGATAGTAGGCTTCAAGCCTGACATGACTGCACATGTCCTCCACTACATGTTCACTAAGTGCAACATAGACAGCGCACTTCCTGTTGCACAGTACAATGAAGCTGTCTACAGCGCACTTGTCAGTCTTGGCAAGGAGATTAAAGCTCTTGGCCTGAAGATTGATGGATGGGGGATAGACGGCTCTGGCGTCCCATTCGACGCAGTGACTATGTTCGCTAAGAGCTCTATGCAGACAGTTGGCTTGCCAGCTTGCGCAATGCTTGGCCGTGCTTCACATGTCTTCAACCCATTTGTCAGGACAAGGCTCAGAGATGCAGTCAACAGGACTGTGCTCTGCGGTGATGCGCAAGAGCATGTAAAGGCAGGAGCTGGCAAGAAGTACATGTTCTGGAACTCTGACTACTACCGTGAGACTGTCCAGAAGGCTTTTCTGGCTGAAGTTGGCGCATCTGGCTCATGCACACTGTTCAAAGGAGATGCAGATGCTCATGCAGAGTACGCAATGCAGATGTGCAACGAGAGGCTGCTTTTGATTCAGCACAAGAAAGACGGCAGAGACATCTACTCATGGAAGAGCAGAGAGCCACATGACGCTTTAGACGCTACAGCCCAAGCATTTGCTGTGGCAGCTTCACAAGGCATAAGTGGGATGAACATGTACAAGAGCACTCCATCTAAGGCATCTTCAAAGAAAGTGCGCCAGAAGATAAGAGTAGTGTAAGCAGATTTAACAACGAAGGATATATTAGACAGCTATGACAACAGAACAGAAACGAAAAGTACTCAAGAGAATTGTTGAAATCGAGAGTGACATAGAAGTCCTGAAGAAAGCAAGAACTGAGCTTGCTGCAAATGGCTATGCTTCAGCTACACTTGCTTCAGGTGGTGGCTCACGCAGCTACACTCGCCTTGACATCTCAAAGCTTACAGAAGCAATATCTGCTTTGACTAGTGAGCTGAAGAAGCTCAAGAACCTGCTCAAGACAGTAGGTGAGCAAAGCCTTTGGAACAACGTACTAGTAGTATATGACTTGTGAGGTGGAAGATGAGTTGGTTTGGCTTAAAGAAGAAAGCACCTAAGTGGAACGACCTGAGCGACAAGCAGAAGCTCATGGTCACTACCAAGATTGCAAAAGGCATAAAAGCTCAGTGGTATGGACCACGCTACAAGCTAGTCAGCGGAACAGACATACTCCAGCGTGAGCGTGGAATGGTAGAGTGCAGAGATGAAGATGAGATACTGAACGCATATGGCCGTGGGCAGATGATTGACTTAGCTCGCAATGCTTCAAGAAACTCATCTACATTCAATGGAATACTGAAGCAGTTTGACTTGAACGCCATCGGCACAAAAGGCGGCAAGGCGATATTCGACTTCGACAACTCTGATGTGATAAAAGCAGAGTTCTCAAAGTGGACCAGAGACGCAGACTTCTTTGATGGCCTGTCGTTCAACACACTGCTGAAGCTCATCTTGAAGACCTACATCCTTGGTGGTGACATGGTTCTCATGTTTGACGATGGGCTGATAGAAGACAGCGGAAAGCTGGTAGTGTATGAGCCTGATGAGATAGGAAGCACTACGCCAGCTGCGCTGAAGCAGCACTATGGAGCTTATGCAAGGCAGTCTCTTGGGCGTGTCTACAATGGCAATGGCCGCTTCATCGGAGCAATAGTCAGCAGAAGCTAGAGAGGCCAAGTAGAGTTTGACCCTGAGAAGTCATACTTCTTGAGACGTGACCCTGATGCACCACTGTTTGACTCATTCTGGATGATGCCAAGAAACGTCTTCCGTGTTGCGCAAGGCAGAGGTGTCCCACCACTTGCATCTTCACTTGCTACTATACTTGACTTAGAAGACCTGTGTGGATATGAGCTTGCAGCAGCTAAGAAGAACTCTCAGACTCTTGCACAAGTCTTGCAGAGCAGTTCGCCATCAAATGAAGACACTGTGCTTCCGTCTGCATTTGACTCGACAACTGACTTTGACGACATGACCGATGAGCAGATTGAGGCTGCCGCCAAAGAAGAAGTAGAGAGCCAAGTGCAGACAGTAGCATTGGACAGAGTCAATGCAGCGGGCTGCATATACTAGGTCATGCCTGAAAACTACAAGATGGAGCTTCTTGACACAAAGCACCCTAATGCGACGATGCCAGAGTTCATAAACTGGCTGGCAACTAAGAGTGCTGCACCATTTGGACTGTCAGAGCAGTTTGCTACATTCATGCCAAAAGGCGGTGACTTCAGAGCAAACTAGCTGTTCTCAGCAAGAGCATTTGAAGAAGCTCAGAAGTTCTTGGAGCAGATATGTGACTGGACTCTCTACCGCTGGTCAATATGGGCAAACAAGCGCGGACTCATAGCAAGACAGCCTGACACATTCATTGCGAATGTCGCGTGGTCATGGCCAAAGATGGATGAGATTGACGAGCTTCAGCACCAGAACGCAGTCGAGAAGAAAATCAAGAACATGGTTGGTAGCTTCAAAGAAGAGCTTGGTGCTGACTGGAAAGAGAAGCTTACTACAATAAAAGACGAAATCAACTGGTTCAAGGAGAATGGTCTGCCACACCCTGCATTTGAGATGAAGAGTGGTGGAGAGAGAACCGGTGTAGATGAAATTTCAAATGAGGAAGACAAATGAAGAATTTTCTGATAGCTGGAAGCATAGTTGACACGGATGCAGACCGTGAGACATTTGAGGATGTCACACCTGTGCAAATCAACTCAGTCTTGAGCAAGCTAGAGCCTGATGAAGAGCTAGAGCTTGAGATAACATCTTATGGTGGCTCAGTCACTGCTGGCCTTGCCATCTGCAACCTTCTGAAGAAAGCGTCAGCTGAAGGCCACAAGACTACAGCTCATGTCGTTGGCATAGCTGCGTCAATGGCATCTGCTATAGCATGCGCCTGTGACAACCTCAAGATTGACGCTAATGCATTCCTTATGGTCCACCAGCCTTGGACAATGGCCATCGGCAATGCAATTGACCTTCGCAAAGAAGCAGAAGTCCTTGACTAGTACAGGGATGCGCTGCTTGCAATCTACCGCACAAAGTTTGACTGCTCAGAAGAAGTCATCAAGAAGATGCTTGAAGATGAGACATGGATAATAGGTGAAGCATCATCTATGTTCATGCTCAACTGCGAAGTAGTCCCAACTCAAGAGCCACTTAGAGCAGCCGCATTTGCAAAGCAGATGCCAAAGTTTGTGCATACACCAAAAGCATTGAAGGACATAATCATGGAAAAAGAACAGACACTTAAAGCACAGGATGATTTAACAACTTGCGCTAGTAATGAGATGAACGAAAAAGAAGACATCAAAGAAGAAGTAAAGACAGCTGCTGAAGAGGTTGTCAAAGAAGCAGTTGAAGCTGAAGAAGCTAAAGATGAAGAGAAGACCGAAGAAGTAGCTGAAGACAAGAAAGAAGAGCAGCAGCCTGTCGAAGACATGGTTGCTAAAGCTGAAGTAGACAAGCGCGTGTCTGGAATGCAGTCAGCAATGGCTAAGCAGATGGACGCGATGAAGAAAGACTACGAAGCTAAGATAGCAGATTTCCAAGTTCAGATTAAGGCAAAAGATGAGGAACTGACAAAAGTGAAAGCAGAAGTCACCAGCCTCAGCGAAAGCCTTGAAAAGTCCGCAAAGGAATTGGCAGAGATGACATCAGCCTTTAAGGAGAAAGCAGACGCACTTGATGCTCTGAACGCTAGTGTAAACACACCTAACGAGCAGACCAACTGGAAAGCTCTGAAGGGAAAAGAGTTCTTCGACTGGTACAAGAAGACTCACTAACACAACAACATCTAAAAGAAAGAAGAATCAAAATGGCATTCTCAGATTTGGCACTTAAAGCCGCAAGCGAGTCAGCTGTCATGGCTGCTCACAAGAACCTCGCAAAGCTCAGCCTTTTCGCTAAGAACTTCAGCGAGCTTCAGGGAGTCCCTGGCAAGTCCATCGCAGTCCCTGTGTACAACCTCAGCGCAGCAGCTGCATTCAACGCAAGCACAAACAACTATGCAACTGGCGCAAATGAAATCGGTGGTGAGCTAATCACTCTCGACCAGCACCTCGTCAAGTCAGTCGCAATCACGGATGTTGAGGAAGCTGAGACAGGAATCCGTTGGGCTGCTGACACTGCATATGCTCTTGCAGATATGCTTACTCGTGGCGTCAACGACTACGTCTTTGGCCTCATCAACGCAACAAACGTTGAGCTGACTGCTGACACTCCAGCTACAAAGGCAGCATGTGCAGGACTCTATGCAATAGCAGAAGGAAACGACATCCCTGTTGACCAGTGCATCGTCGCTCTCAAGCCAACATAGTTCGCAGGTGTTCTTTCAGCACTTGACTACAACATCTATGGCTCAACTGATGCTATTCGCAACGGTGTAATCCCAGGCCTCTACGGATTCAAAGGATTCGTCTGCGCACCAAACCTTCCAGACGGCGTAAACGGAGCTATCATCTGCGACACAGCAGTTGGTGTTGCTTCTCGCTACCTGTTCCCAGGAACTGAAGGTGCATATCCACAGGCATGGGCTGCAACTGATGAAGATGGCTTCACCATCGGCTACCGCAGATTCATGGACCTCGCAACTGGCTCTAACAAGTTCGCTGCTGATGTCCTCTTCGGCGCAAAGCTGCTTCAGGCTAACAAGATTGTCCGTCTCGTATAATGACGGCGCGACCACAAACGCGACTAAGAAGAAGAACAAGATAATGATTGATGGAGAGGTTGTGGGCAACTCTCCATTTTTTGTCGGGGATGTAGTGAATCAGCAAACACACTTCACTTGCAATGAAGACCCAACGAGGGCAGCACTCGTCATCTCCACCATTTAACAAAGAGACTATATTTGATGAGCAATCCTTGGAAAGATACAGATGAAGCATTTGATGTGATGTTCTCAGATGAAGCGCAGTTCACATCAATCAAGACTAATGAGACATCTACTTTGTCATGCTGCGTGTTCCCTAGAGAGGACATAGACCCATTTGCAGATGGTGACAATGAGTCAATGATAAGGGCAGCTACAATCTTAGTCAGAAAAGATGTCTGGAATTTTACTGCAAAGCCATCTGTTGGTGACTAGGTTCTGATGCCAAATGGCGACAAGTACAAAGTTGCTTCAATAGACTTAGAGCAGAATTGGTACAGACTTAATGGAAGGAGTGCTAGCTGATGCTTATCGAGAGACAGCTTGAGAATGACTTTATAGCTGAACTGGAATCTATGCCAGAGCTTTCAGCCTCACAGGTTGTTGGCTCTCGTGAAGTTGCAGCTGCTGGAGACACAAAAAGCGAAGAAGACACAAAAGCGACGATAGTTGCAGTTGCATGTGGCTTCAGGCAGAATGACGCATTCTCGCTTACACCAATCACAATGTCTATGTCAATCACAGTCATGACTCGTGCTGAGCTTGACCCGACTTCTGAAGGACATAGCACTGTAATAGAAGCCATTGCGGACTTGCTTTCAAGATGGCACAAAGACGGCAATGCTATGTCTGAAGCTCTGACGAATGAGAAGTTCCTTGCTGGTGAGCTTCGCATGGACGGTGGCACTGCAAGGACTTATGACTAGATGACTTAGACTTGGAGCGAGACAATCAGCTTCTCGATTAGAGGCTCGGAGAAGTTCATTGACTCAAAGTTGTATACATACATATACTTTGCCGACGGAACAACGAACAAAGTTCTCTGGGAAGGCGAAGTAACGCATCAGATGGGCGAAGACGTGGGGCTTTCGGACATAAGCCCGTCGGCGCGTATCGTGTTCGGAACGGCTGTTACTTCCGTAGCGGACGAAGGCTTCGTCGGACTCCCTGTGACAGAAGCATCGTTCAAGTCTGGCTTGCTTAGCATAGGAAGACGAGCGTTCGCGTACACCGGTATGCTGACGAAGATAGAGCTGCCAGACACAGTGCAGAGCATAGCAGAAGACGCTTTTGCAGAAGACCCGAACATAGAAGTCACGTTCCAAGGAAGAACAAAGGCAGAAGTCCAAGCTATGGAGAACTACCCTTGGGGAATTGAGAACACCCAGAACATACATAGCATCATAGGGCCGAATACGAGGGTGAAATATGGTTGGTCTCAGAGTTGGGATTCGTTACCATTGTCTGGAACATTGAACTCCGATGACCTTCCAAGTAGAGATGGAATACGTTACGTTGGAATTGGCTCTTCTATAGATGAAATTGGGTACAGAGCATTTTCGGGAATGGAGTTTTTGACAGGCGTTGAAATCCCCACTACTGTTACAGCAATAGGAGCCTAGGCGTTCTCTGGAGCAGAAGGAATGACAGACATTGAAATTCCAAGTTCGGTTTCGAGCATTGGTTCTGATGCGTTCTTTGGTTGCCACATCCTGTCAAGTGTCATGTTTGAAGGCAAGACGCTTGAGCAAGTCCAAGCTATGGCGAACTACCCATGGGGCATAGAAGACACAAGCAAGATACAGGTAATTTAACAACTGACCCAATTATAGATTAACGTTAATTGAAGGAACAAACAAAATGGCATTAAAGACAAAAACAGACTACTACGGCCTAGCAACAAGCGGCTGGGAAGTCTCAGACACATCAGAGAACCGCTCTGTTGGATATGTTGCAGAAGCGCAGGGTCCAGATGGATTCTTAGTTGCAGTTGACGCAGATGGTGAGATAGTCGCGCCTGAAGTGAACTACATTGCAACATCTGACGCTACGCTCACTTCAGTCGTCCTTGGCTCTGTCCAGACAATTCTTGGAAAGAAAGTTGCGCTTGGCGGAATCACAATCAACACTTCAGCTGGTGCAGCTCCAACAATGACAGCGACTGGCTCTTAGATAGAAGACAATGGTGCAGCACACTGCACTTGCACGCTTGGTGGTGTCTCAGTTGACTCTCTATTCCACGCACAAGACTTCGGACTTTTCTCTGTCTCTAACGGACAGCTCACTCAGTCAACACTGACTATCAATGGCGACATTGCTACAGCTACAGTTGACGGAGTAATCAAGTCATCTGACCTTGTTGGTGGCTCAATCGAAGTGACTGGAACAATCGTTGGTGTGACAGACGCTGGCGTGATTGCAACTCCATCTGTGACAATCAGCACTCCATCTGGCAACGTCCTCTCAGGCGTGATGACTCAGCCTTTGAGCGAGACTAACCCAAATGGCGACTTCCCAAGCTACACGTTCACTGCACGTTGGGCACTCAAAGCCGACACTGGTTCGTGATTTGAAGCAGTAGACTGGTTGGCGAATATCCACTACTATTCGTCTAAAGCAATTTCCAATGCTATGCAGTGTAGTGGCTGCATAGCTTTTTTGTGTATTTAACAAGTGACCGATTATTGATGGAACTCACCTTCAATCTACAGACTCCTGATGGCAAGCAAGCTGAAGCATTGGCAAAAGTCATCGAGGCAAGAAAGCGTGAGCTTGGTGAGACTACCAAGCAGTCTTGTGTTGCATTAGCTCAGAACATACTGCGAGCAATCAGGACTTAGACAAAGGTTGCTAATCCCAGCTAGATGGACATCAGAGTGACTCTTGCTGATGACAAGTATTTCCCATCATTTAAACGAGACAAAGGGTCTAAAGGAAAGAATGTGGCACAGCGTGTTCTGCGCCAAGGCCAGAATGGTCCAGTTGTCACTCCTAAGAAAGTGTTCTGGAAGCTTGGCAAATACACCAAGAAGCAAGTTGCTCACTCCTTTGAAGTCCAAGACAAGATATCCGATGACAAAGTCATCGAGTACATCATTGTGGCAGAGTCATAGAAGAAAGCACTAAGCTTTGCAAGGCAGTTCCATAGAAGCAGAGTAAAGCACCATAAAGGACTAGCGAAGGTCGCAATAGGCATGGCGATGAAAGCTGTCTATGACAAAAGCGCATCAAGTGACAATGCCACACAGGAAGTGCGCAAGCTTGCAAATGAGAATGTTGATGCCTCAATTCAAGAGGCTGGCTTCAATTCAGGAACTGTCAACATACACATACACGACAAGCTGAACTACGCAGCTCTTGCCTTGCAGAATGGCAGAGCGTCAGTTGACACAGCGTTCAGCAATGCGCTTAGCAAAGTGCTAGGCTACTTGACACATCGCATAAAGCAGAATGGTGGAGACATCGACAAGTCACTCAGGATGACAGTTGATGAATTAGCAGGCAAAGGAGTGGTATGACATCTAAGATGGCATAGCAGCAGATTGAGCTTTGGTGGAAAGAAGGCCTCAAGCCAACAGTAGAAGACATAGTGCTTCTGAACAACCTCGGCTTGCAGATTGAGAGAGGAAGTGACATGTTCTCATTCTCTGCTTGTCCACGAATCGCTTTTCTTGGTGACAACATCTTGAGAGAGCCTACAGTAGCAAAGCGAATCTGGCTTGATGAAGTGCAAAGGCTGTTTGCAGACACTTTTGAGACTAAAATCTACGTGATTGCATACACACTAGGAACTAGTGACGACGAGCTTCCAGCTGTCAATGACAAGAAGCTCATACAGAAGAAAGTCTTGAAGTTCAGAGATGAGGTGCTTATGAAATGCACTGACACTTAGATATTGGCAGCCATTGACTATGTGCTGAATGGCAGAAAGCCAGACTTAGACATTCCAGAAGGTGCAGAAGAAGAGCAGAAGAAAGAAGCTCAGTCACTTGCTGAAGTGTATGACGTTCCAGCTGAAGACCACTCTGTGGCAAAGCAGCTGCTGCTGCAAGCGCTCTCGTCTAAGATTCCAGCTGAAGCAGCTAACTATGCTCTGCTTGAAGACTTAGAGAGGATGGTGCTTGTAGCTGCTATGAATGATGGCATCGACGTTCTGAAGAATGAGCACACTAAAGCTGCTGGCAGATTCTACATGGCAGCAGGAAGAATACATGAAAGACTTGTTAACGAGGCTAAGAAATGAAAGAGGACTTGACACTTAACATTGGAACTAAGTACACAGGCGATGGCTTCAAGAAAGTTGACCAAGCTTTGAAGAGCACTTCAAAGACAGTGAACAACGCTTCAAAAGCAATTGGCTCTATATCTAATGAGCTTGGCTAGATGGGTGGCGCAGCCGGCAAAGCTGCCAACGCTGTGTCTGGCTTGTTCTAGTCGTTCATGGCTGGTGGACCAGTTGCGCTCATAATAGCTGGCGTCACTGCAGCAGTGAGCTTGCTGGTGAAGGCGTTCAACGACGCTAAGGAGAGAGCTAAAGAGACGGCTGAGACAATACGCAACAGCTTCAAGACAGCATTTGACAAGTCAGGCGAAGCAGCAAAAAGTTTCTTCGACAAGATTGCTAACATGAAGTCTGTTGGCAAGATGGCTATGCAAGAAATTGACTTCTAGAATGATGTCGATAGCAGGATGAAAGCTGCTGACATCAAGAAGAGAGGCTGGATAGAGAGAAGCAGCACAGAAGATGACATAGCTAAGCAGAAGGCATCTGCTAAAGAGCGCCGTGACTTGGCATTGCAGCAGCTTGAGTCAAAGAGCACTGCTGCTTCTGCCAATGCGCTGAAAGCAGTCAAAGAGCGCGACTTTGCAGACCAAGAGATGCAAGCTAAAGCTAGTGAGATAGTAGCTTTTGAGCAGACTATGAAAGACATGGACTCCCTGCTCGACAAGAAGCTTGTAGATGAGTTCCACCAGCTTGAAGACGCAGTCAGCAAAGCTACTAAAGACGTGGTAGAGCATGGCAAAGATGCTACTGCTTACATGGCTCAGAAAGCTCGGATGACATCATCAGGCGCATCATACATGGAAGAGTATGAAGTGTCATATGGCTATGTCCTTGAAAGCGCAACAGCACAACTCAAAAAGTTCAAAGAGAAGCATGAAGAAGTCATCAAAGACTTAGACACCTACAAAGAAGCTGCTAAGAAGCACGATGAGCTGAAAGCTCAGCTCACTAAGCTCACTCATGCATATGAAGAAGCTGAGCAGAAGACTAAGCAAGCTACATTGCTTGCTTCTGGCGTAGTGCCAAAAGAGAATGCAGTAGAGAAGCTGAGGATAGAAGAGCAGTACCAGAGAGAGCTTGCAGAGATTGACAAGAAAGCGCAGCAGCAGAAAGAAGCTGATGAGAAGAAAGCAGCTGACGAGAAGAAGAAAGCAGAAGAAGAGCAGAAGAAGATAGAGAAACAGCGCCTTGAAGAAGAGAAGAAGAAGCTTGAAGCTGAGCGCAAGTCTAAGATAAGCAAGCTTGAGCAAGAGCGCGAGAAGATAATGCAGCAAGACAAGCAGACAGCTGTGCAGAAGCTTGAAGCTCACAAGAAAGAGATGCAAGCAGCTAAAGAGCTAGCTGAAGCTGAGAAGAAAGCTGCTGATGTGATTGCCGACTGGAAAGACAACCCACAGCAAGCAATTGGCAAATGGAGAAAAGAGCAGAACCAAGCTCAGAGAGAAGCAGAGAAGGAGCAGAAGCAGCAAGCAAAGAATGCTGCACAAGCTAAGAGTGAAGCTGACAAGCTTGCCAAGAAGCTGTTCAACAAAGACGGCGAACTGCGCAGAGGCGCTAATGCTTTTGACATTGGGCGCTTTGCTGAAGCTTCTGACTACTTAGGGTTCAAGAACGTCAGCGACGACTAGCTGCTGGCAATGCAGACAAAGCGTGACAACCTCAGAAGCAAGCTGTTCAATGATGATGGCACTTTGAAGAGAGGTGTCAGCGAAATCGGACAAGACATGACAATGTTCAAGAAGCTTGACAAAGCTCTGAAGAATGTAGATGCAGTGAAAGACGCTGAGAAGAAACGCAAAGAAGCTGAAGCAGCAGAGAAGAAGCGCGCGGAGAATGAAGACAAGCGCACTCAGTCTTTGTCTAACATACAACAAGAACTCAAGAAACTAGCAGAAAAGGCAGGCATCTGATTATGGGACTACTACACACATACAATAGCAACAACAGAGTTGTATACAACGACAAAGTTGTGACCTACTCAAAGCAGAGAATATATGGCACTTGGACATATAGGCCAGCAATAAACATAGAGCAGACCTACTACTGGGTGTGGGAGTACCACAGATACTGCTCAAAGTCATATATGTACGTAGGCATGGACTTGGCTACAGCTCAATCTTGTGCTGCTGATATGATTACGAAGTACACACGTACAACAAAAGTGTCAGACTGGCAAGCTGAAGGTGGAAGTGCTGGAACATTCCAAGATGTAGATGGTGGAACTGTCTGCATGGCTGACATCTGCATACAGCAAGAAGTAGGACACATGTACAGTGTGATTGTGAATGTGAGAGAAGACGACGTGAGGCTGAGAACCTACTCAACTACACCATCATCACTGTTCACGACTGAGAACCAGAGAGACTATGACACCGGCAATTGATGAGGTGACACATGGCTAAGCCACAGAACCTATAGAAGCTGAGACATGGAAAGCTGCTCACACAGGGCAACTTCCCATCATTCGTTGACACATTCAACTACACAGTCAACCGCGTTGAGAACATCAAAGGCGATGCTGACACACGGCCAAATGGCGGATGGGTGACAGTTGACAACACAGACCCTGAGCATCCTGTTATAAGGCTGAAGAACACACCATCTGTGCAAGGTGGACCAGCATCTCAAGAGTACAAAGAGCCTTGGACACTTGACTTCAAAGAAGATGAGATATACTGTCCTATGTTCCAGATTGGCACATTCAGAGACACAGCTCTCACAAGTGACATCTCAATATCTGCATGGCCTATGTCGCAGTCAACTAAGCACCTCTACTGCGTGATGGACATCGCTAACCTCTCTGCATACGCATCTGAGACGGAGCGCAACGACTGGAACCATGTATCTCTTGAAGTCGCAACTTTGTCAGCAATCTCTGTTGACACAGGTGAAGTTGACCCTGAGACTGGAGAGCCAGTTGTTGACTACCAGAACTGGATGATGTACAGAGACAGATATCCGCTTGCACCTGTGTGGGAGTCTTTTTACAACTGAGCCATAACTGATGGACACACTTTACAAAGATTGGCTGTGCTGCATGCCTAACAACGTCAGGCCTGTGCTGAGCACTGACACAACTCAGTGCTTCTACAAGAGCCTTGAAGCTGCATACACAATGGCATTTGAGCCAATGCTAGTTGAGACAAGAGGATTCAAGACCAATCTAGCTGGTGTAGAGGAATATTCCCCAATTTGGTCATTAGAAGACTGGAACATTGACTACGACACCAACTTGAAGTGGTCTTATGATGTGAAGAAGTGGCTGAAGCTGTCATAGATGGCTGACTACACCAAATACTGCTTAAGCGGCTATGTAGACACTGGCACAGGAGCATTCCTCAATACAATCAACATCTGGAAAGGCCTTGGCAATTTAGATGAGCCTTATACATTATTAGCTGACGACAACTGTCCTATGAACTCGCAGTGGCTGCCACAAGCTAGAAGACTTGGAACGGTGTACACAGGCTTGTCTTCTCTTGAAGGCACTGACATGCAGCCTTGGTGGAGCACTTCATACAATCCAGCTTACTTTGGTGACCCATCATTTGATGGATTGAGATACACAGTCTACAATGGCCCATATCTGCCAAGCAAGATGAACAGGCAGTGGTACTGTGCTTCATGGAGAGCATTGTGCAAGCTCATCAACACACCAAGCATAGCTATTGGTGGCTCTCAATATGGATGGAGATGGATAAACCCACTCTATAGAAGCACTAACAGCGTGTGCTTCAACTTGTCGAGCTTCCAAGACCAAGCTGTGACTAACTAGTTCATTCCATTGTCTTCTTTCATTGACTACTTTGATTCTCAGGTATGTGGTGGAAATGGCATACGCCAAGACACACTGCCTTGGTCAGTCTGTGGTCTGATAGTTGGTGATGCAGTCTACAGCTCTGACAATGCTGCATGGACACGTGGCAGTGTGTACTTCAACTTGCCAATACTTGAGCCACTTGATGGCATGAGAGCATTCTTTGGTGCACAACAGACATTTGCACAGACATACTTAAGTGTGCATGACATGGCCTACAAGCTGCCGCACTCATTCTTGAACAGACACCAGTTTGGAGAGTGGGCAGACATATTGAGCACAGGCACAGATGTAGAGCATTGGGGTGGCTCTAATCCAACAGGAAGATGGCCTGAATACTCATTTGTTGCTAAGCCATTCAGGACTGCGCAGAACACATTGACAGAAGTATGCTTGCAAGATGACCTCAAAGGCAACATCTGCACACCACCGCTGAGACTTGTAGCAGAGAACATGTTTGCGCACCAGTGGCTTTGGAACTCATTCCTGTTTGGCGCTAAAGCAGACCGATGGACAAACAAGCTGGACTACACTTACGCATGGAGTCCACTAAGGTTCACTCGTGACCACTACTTCAGAGACTACTCTTTCAATATCGCTGGTGAAGCACACCTTGAAAACACCCTCAGCGGATGGATAATGCACATCAGCTAGGGATACACAACAGAGAGCAGAAGCGACTTTGAGTGGCGACCTCTCTCTGAGTTTGCTCCTTATGAGCCAGTTATAGCAAATCTTCCGCCAAACACATTGAAGTACTACACTGACGGCTCATATGGTGCGAACGGGTCAATTGATGACAGATATCCGCATGGCACAACACAAGTCTCATGTGTGTTTGAGATTCCACTGCCACTTTCAGTAGACGGTGCTGTCGCTGTGTTTGACCCAACTTACTTGTCTTCAAGTGGCTACACAAGACAAGAGTGGAATGAGCTAGTAGCTATATCAAAGTCACTGTTCCCAAAGACCGCTGAGTGGAAGCAAGCACAAGAGCTGTCGACACTGCAACAAGAGTTTGACTGGCAATATGAAACCCTCTCCTCGCAACTTGAAGATTGCTATGATGAGCTGTCCTCAATAGCCGAGCACGAAGCTTCGATGAGTGTTGACTGCTGGGTGTATTGCTGGGGGACTGCGGTGAACAATGTCTATCCTAACGACGAACACGACATTGATGGCTGGCCTTGGGACAAGTACAACGAAGGCATCTCTGCAACCTCGGCTTGGACAGGTGCAGACCCATTGCCATTCGAGAACTTCATGTCTTGCTGGGCTGGCACTCAATGGGATTTGCACGGCTATATGTAGCAAGGCAGTTCCTATCCATATATCGTCGATGTCGGCAGTTTTGAGGATGCACCATAGAACAGCAGCTTGTACTACTATGACTGGACAAGGGATGCTTACAGCATCTATGATGACTTTGCTGACGACATTGCCTAGAGCAAGATAATCAAAGATGGCTAGCCAAGTGCTTACTACAGTGCCGAGAGAATACACGACATCCGAGATACACTTTCTGGCATGGTTGACGACATGAAGCTGAATGGGTATTCCGCGCTATAGGCAAGTGGTTCTTTGCTTCAAGCTCTTCAGAACCAATTTCCACCTTTAACTTGCACAATCACGACAGACCCATAGACGAGTGTTGAGATTTCCACTTATGTCCAAGACGAGAATGCATGGAAGCGCGTAGTGATGGCAATGAACAACAATCTCGCTGACTACACGCAACATTGGTATTGGGATACGCGCTCCAACTTGGAGAACGCAACGCCACCTTGGGAGTTCGATTGGGATGAGTCTCAGAAGTGGCAATACATCAACGCATTGAGTGCCGCACTTGACCCAGCGATGAACCAAGCGTGGGCAGACGAGTACGAAGAATGCCTTTCAGCAGAAACACAATACTGGATTAATGAACGCCAGCAAGTGTCAGCGATGATTAACAACCTAAGCGACTAGATATCAGCTCTCTCAGACTGGTATGACTAGGAGTATGAGCGCATAATGGAGATTGAAGACGACCCACTTCCACCAATATCCAGTGTGATGAAGCTGACTCACTATAATCTGCGTCCACATGCTGACTAGCTCAGCACTGGATGGTCTGCTCAGCTTACACTGTTTGCAGTCTGCCCTGACACAGATTCAGAGCCACTGAGTGACTATTCTTATTGGGACTACAAATGGCTTCAAATGGACTACATGTGCGACTGCCCAACTACAAGGTGGCCATATGTCAGAAATGTTCCAACAAAGTACATGGTTGGCTTGAAGAAGACTGCTCTTGAAGAAGTCAGCAACAATGGCACTACTCAGCTGTCTAATGTCACAAAAGGAAGGACATGGGTGCACAACCAGCCATACTCATATGGCTCATCACAGTTTGACTCTTTCAGGTATGACTTGATGGGCTACATGGAAGCTGGCATTGCTGGCAACTACTTTGGACTGCCTGATACGCGTCCACAGCCACGCTAGCTGTTTGGCTCTGAAGTGAACGACCCATAGAGATGGAACATAAGCGCGGACTTGAGTGTAGACGTAGGTGACATATCAGAAGGTGTGTTGTGGATGGACTATGAAGGTAGTGGAACTGTCAGATTTGGAGATGAGCAGTGGGAGCACAGAGACATATACATCTAGATTGTGAATGGCCCACTTGTCTACACAGATGACTGCTGGTTCTTGCACAAGAAGCGTTGGGAGAGAACATCAACCGTTGACTGGAAGTATGCTGAAGGTGAAGCTGAGAAAGCTGAGTACTACGCAAAAGAGCCAATTGCTGGAGAAGACTACAACTTGCCTGAGCTGAGTGGACACATAGAAGTGAATGCAAGTGAGCAAGTCTTAGGTGAGTTTGACACAACATACTTCATGCAGCACAGCAGTGGCTTTTAACAACCTGCTCTTAATTGAACTCTTAAGGACCGCAAAGGGAAGAGAAAAAACAATGAAATTATATACACTTACATACAACGACGCAAGACCTACAAAGCAACAGGTCAACATTCCAACTAACTCCGACTACAAGATTGGAATAAAAGTAATTGGCAGCAAGGACGCAGGGAAGGTTGTCAAGTCTTAGGGAATTTATGACGCTACTATACTTGCCGAGGATTTTAACC
>Ga0326511_10001878_pt1 | contig 17264 bp, 16 predicted proteins | sample 0_2496_0518_D_FD_203701 | JGI IMG/M metagenome (GOLD analysis project Ga0326511, IMG submission 203701) | Bovine rumen microbial communities from UC Davis, California, United States - 0_2496_0518 | ecosystem: Host-associated > Mammals > Digestive system > Stomach > Rumen | place: USA...
TTCTCCTCGTTCGACATCCCATTTCAGTTCTGGATTGCCCGCAATCAAAGACGGAGCATGGGTGAAATCCCACTCGGTGAACCCCGCCTCCACCTCGGCTCTAGACAGCGCGTTCATCGCCGCATTGCTTACGGTCGAGTAGTTGCCTGGGGCTGGCGCAAGGCGGACTATCGCCGCGTCCGTCTCTGCCTTGGTGTAGGTGTTCGTCGCGTCCGCCTTTGCCTCAAGCGCGGATACGTCGAAGTCTACGTTGGTGACAACCTGCGCGTCGTTGTAGACCTCTCCCTTCGGCGCGGTCTGCACCGTGAGCGGCCCCGCGCAAAAGGCGGGAAGGGCGCAGGCCAGCAGCATGGCGACCGTGCCGCCAAGCCGCCTGATGATTTCGTCGATCTTCGACTTGAGGTCGTTCTCGTTCCAGCGATCCGGCAGGCCCTCTATGCCGTGCAGCCCGCCGCGCACGTCAAGGTACATGGCCTCGTCGCTGCGCACGTCGGCAATGCAGTTCGTGACGCGGAGCTTCACGCTTCCGTTGTGGACGGTGGCCATGCTTCCGTCCTCGCCCCTGATCCAGATGCGCACGGGATATGCGCCGAGCGACATCGAGGCCGTTTCCTTCGCCGAGAAGGAGAACGCCACGGTGCCGCCAGCCTCGATGGCGGGGAACACGCGCAAAGCCCCTTGGTACGACAAGTACAGGGTCTTGCCGGAGTAGTCGCAGCCCTCCGCAAGCGCAAGCGTTATCTCCGCCGAACTGTCGCCTTTCAGAATTGTAGTCATGGAATGCCTCCGTCTATGGCCGTCAAATCAAGCATCGTAGTAGAGTTCGAATGTTTCGGTTTCGCTTCCAAGCTCCGCTCCGGCCGGCAGCGTGACTTTCCGGAATGTAATGCCCACGGTTGCGCCGGCGTTTTCCACGATGTCAGTCACGACCCAGACGGTCTGCCTGTTGGTCGCGCCGGGGTCTTCGCCCTGCATGGCCTCCCTGACCTTGCCCTCCACCCATTCGTCCGAAACGCCGATGTGCGCCCCTTTCATCGTAATGGAGTTCCCGTCCACCCTGCCGCGAAGATGCGCCTCGAAGCGGCTGCGCTCGTCTTGCGTCATTGGGCGGGCGTCCATCCGCCTTGCGGTCTCTGCCGCCACAGCGTCCATGTTCACGTCAAGCTCAAGGGAGCCGTCGTCGCCCGGCGACATTGTGTTCTTCACCATTATCGTGCCCGTCGGGGAATGCACCCCGGCAATCCAGCGCACGACGGCGTTGGCCCATTTCTTCGGGAAGAAAAGGATTCTGCCGCGCCTTTTGAACAGTGTAATCATGGGCTATCTCCAACCCTCGCCAGATGCCGCAGCCCGTGGACTCGTCCACGAGTACGCCTTTATCGTGACCGTGACAGTCCAACCACGCGACTTGCCGCAGTATCTGGCAGACGCGAACTTGTCCGCGCCGCTGGGGACAGCCACCCAGGCCGATATGAAATCTCTGCCGTCAAGCGTCTGATGGTAGCTGACCGTCACTGTTCCGGATCCATTTGACGAGTTGCTGTCTACGATGGACTGCGCATGCGCCTGTGTGTCGATGTTGCGATGCTCCTTCACGGTCGTGCTCAGCTGCGAGTACACGTCCCACGCAACGCGGGACGACGTGCGGTCGTAGCCTACCACAACCTCGGTTCCGCTGGCCGTAAGCGTCGCTGCGTTGCCGTCCTCGTCCAGCTCCGTAGTTCCCCAGATGGACGTGTCAAGGCCGGTTGTGAAATATGTATGCACCGTGTCCGTCCGCACCCATTGGCCGGATTCGTCCTTGCGCGCCGCGCCGCGTTCGGTCTTCGTGCCGGTCGTGGCCGTGATCGAATACGTGCGCCCGCCGATGCTCGCCCAGTACTGCGTCTGCGTGGTGTTGTCGATGTTCGCCGTTTCTGCAGCCGTGTCCGGCACGGCGTCCTTTGCCGCCGCTTCGGTAAGGCCGCGCACTTCGGAAGTCTCCACCACTTCCCACTGCCGCACGGTCGCGCTGCCCGGCCTTGCGAACAGAATGGACGATGCGGACTGCTTGCCAGTCGCCACCGTCGTTCCCGTCGTTCCCCATGAACCCGCCACTATTCGCCTCCTTCCTCCATTGCCTGCTGGATCGCGTCAAGGGCGTCGGCGGCGCGTTGCGTGGCCTCCGCAGTCACCTTGGCGTATTCTTCCGCTGCCGCCTTTTCCTCGCGGGCAAGCGCAACGCGGCGTATAAGCTCGTCCTCGTCGGACAGCCTGTTGGACGTGCGCCAGTCGGAACGGAACCGCCGGAGCCTGTCAAAGTCCTTGTCGAACTCGCGCTGCGCCTCGGCGTCGGCGCGTTCCTCCTGAAGCTGCGCCGCCCACGAATCACGATCGCGATACCATCCCCAAGCCTGGCTTTCCCTGGCGGTCGCCTCCTGTAGCCGCGACTTCGCCTCCGCCTCTTCCGATTGCGCACGGCGGTATTCGGCCTCTTGAGCCTTGAGGTCTGCCCGCCAGAGCCGTTCGCGCTCCTTGGCGATCTCGCGCTCAAGGGCGAGGCGGGTCTTCTCTTCCTCTTCGGCGGCTTTCTTCGCGGCCTCCGCTTCGGCCTTGGCCTTTTCCTCGGCGTTCTTCTTGTCGATCTTCGGCTGCGCCTCGGCATGCTGCTTCTGTATGCGCTCCTTCTCCTTCTGCTCGGACTCCGCCGCTTCCCGCTCCTGTTGCGCAGCACGTTCTGCGGCGCGGCGTCTCGCGTCCTCTGCTTCGCGCTTTTCCTGCGCAGCCTGTTCCCGCTTCTTGTCGCGCTGCTCGCGTTCGGTTTGCAGATAGGAGTCCGCCGCCGCCCTCTCCGCATCGTCGAACGTGCCGCCGCCTATGAGTGTCCCGACGTAACCGCCAACCGCCGAGCCAATCTTCTCGCCCGTGTCCTTCACCCATTTGTAGGCGGCATACAGCTTTTCAAATGCGCCAGCAACGGTGCGCACGGTCGCGGCAATGCCCTGCAACGCCCTGTTTGCGCTCTGTGCCCATCGGTCAATGCTTCCGTCGGAGCGGATGCGCTTTAGCCACGCCAGCAACGCCTGCAACCCGTCCTTGCACGTTTCCATGCAAGCGGAGCCGAAGTCGCGCAGGGTGTTGTCCCATTGTGATTTGATCGCGCCAACAAGCCCGTCGCCGGTCTGTTCCGTCTCGGCCATCGCGCCCTTGAACTTGCCAAGCTCGCCCGTGAGAGTTTCCCAAATCTGCGTGACGCTCGCGCCGGACTGTTGCAACTCGTCCAGCTTCGCGGCGACCTCCGGCGTTATCGCGCCCATGTTGCGCAGCCCCATCGTCGCCCGTGTAAGCGGCTGGCCGTCGCGGATGATCGCATAGGCCCTGCCGATCTCGTGCGCAAGGTTCTGTATCGGCTGGCCCGTGGCCGCCGCAGCGTCGCCCACAAGCTCAAGCGATTTCTTGAACCCAAGCGCACCGTCTGACATTACCATTAGCTGCCGGGATGCGGCGGCGAACTCTTCAAGCGAGAAGGGCGGAGTGTTGCCCAATTCCTGCAACATCTGCATGTGCGCCCGCGCCTCGTCCATGCTCCCTATGAGCGTCTTGAACTGCACGGTCATCTTCTCGAACGCAAACGCTTTCTGCATGAACGCCGTTGCGTTGCGCACGGCGGTTTGCATCATGCCCCATGCGGCGCGAATGTTCTGAAGGTTGCTTCCAACGGAAGCGGCGAAAGACTTCAAGCGGTTCAACGCCGATTTAACGGCGTTGCCCGTCGCGTCCTTCGCGCCGATTATGTATTCAACTACCTTGTTCACGCTTCGCCCTCTCCGCCGTTATGCGCTCAAAAATCATGCTCTTCACGTTGGCAAGGTTGCTGAGCGCGTCGTTAAGCTCAAAGGTCATCTTCTCCGCAGCGTCTGCGCCGCCAAAGGCGTTTTTCAGCGACTTCATGCGGCGGTATGTCTTCACCATCGTTGCAAGGCTCTTGCCGAACAGCCACGATTTCGCGCTGATGCCGCTTTCGACTTCGAGCATGGCCGCGTAGTGCGCAAAGTCGGTCGCCTGTTCGTCCGGAGCGGACGGCGGCTTCGGGTCTTCCACGTCGAACTGGCGGACGCCATAGCACAGGTTCTTGGCTACCGCCAGCTCCGAACGATGGCATGTGAAGCGCAGGGCGGTTTTCACAATCGCCCGCCGCGCCGTCCACTTGTCGGTCAGCTTCGTGAACGCCTCGGGGTCGCGCCCGTTCGCCAGCGCGTAGGTCTGCGCCCAGCGGTACATCGCGGACTTCTTACCCCACCAGCGGCCCGCGTACTCCTCAAGCCACATGTACGCCCCAGCCGTGAGCGGCCAGAGGTACAGGCCCTTGCAGACCTTGACCGGCTGCTCGCAGAGATCGGCGTTTATGTCGGAATACGGATTGTTCACGCGCTCCACGGCGTGGACGAGAGCTTCCAGCTCGTCCGCCGTCATGTCGGCGGCGGTTATGCCCTGGTCGCGAAAATCCTGAAGTACGCTTTTTAGCCGTAAACTCATGTCGTGCGCTCGTTTCGTTCGCTTTCCGTTTTTGGAACCTATATCAATGATATAGGTTCAACCTCTCTCAATGATATAGGTTCGCGGGTGTTGGGAGCCGCCCCCGCTCCGCGACAAACCCGATTGAAAGCGCAGAGTCGGGGGCGGCAAGCTCATCATGCCGCCGCAGCCACGGCGAAGTGCTTCTCGTACACGATGCTGCCCGTGTCAACAGCCGTGTTGGACTTGCCCTCCTGTTCGCTCGGCGTCCCCCAGCCGGACGCAAAGCCGCTGTCTTTGCCGGAGAACGTGGGCTTGCCGTCAACGCCCGTTATGGTCACGGTAAGGGTCACGTCGCGCATACCGTGGAGCGTCCCGTAGGCGCCCGTGCCGTCGGTTTCCTCCACGTGCTGGCAGGTGCACTGTATCTGCACGGTCTTTGCGGCGACAAGCCCGGAGTAGATGCCGGGTATGGCCGCAGGGCAGCCAAGCGCGCGGGCTGGCAGTGTGATTGCCCCGTCGCCCGTGGACGGAAGGGCGAAGGTGCCGCCGCCCGCCGCGTCGTTCTTCTGCACGGACAGCTTCGGGAACTCCGTCTCGGCGTAGGTAAGCAGCCACTCGATGATGCCGGAGCCAAGATCGGGGACGGTGATCGTGTCTTTGTCGCCGTAGTCGCCGCCAAGGGTGAACTCCGCGGTCTCGGTGTTCTGCTCGCCCCAGTAGCGGTAGGCGTGTTCGTTGCCGGAAGTAGTAAGGGCCTGTGCCCTCTGCTTCTGCTTCTGCTTCTGCACGGTCTGCAACATCCAGCCGGTGACAGATATGGTGCTTGTGGGATTGAACATTTTCGCGCTCCTTTCGTGGTTCCTTTCCTGACTATGGCCGTTTAATCAAGAGTGCCCGATGGCTGCGGCAGTCGCTACGGATCAAGCCGGATGTCTCCGTCGGAGCAGTGGACTGTGATCCCAGCGCGCAACTCTATGGGCCATAGACTCTCCACGTCGTTGGTTGACAGGGATGGAAGGTCAAGTTCGGAGATCGCACAAGCCAGCAAGCCCTTCGCCACGTCCGCCACGTTTGTGCACGACGGAAGCGACAGGCGGGCGAACTCGTAGCCACGGAACGCGAATGGCGCCATGCGTGACAGCTTTGGGAGATCGACTGGAACGCCGATGCCGTTGAAGCACTCTTCGCCAACGAACTTCAGCGACGGGAACGACACGGACTCCAGTCGGTTGCTGCCGCGAAACGCTTCAGCGAACGCATGGTCGCCTGCGAACGTCAGGCTGTCGAACCTGACCGACGAAAGCGACGGGCATTTGACGAAGGAGTCGCAAAACGCGTAAGCGGCTGCATTAGTGCATGCGGAAAAGTCGGCAACCTCCAGTTTGGGGCAGTCGCATAGCGACATTGAGAAACCATTGTCGCCTATCCGCAGTGTGCGGCTGAAGTCCGCGCCGACCAGTTTCGGCCATTGGACAAAAGCGCCGCGCAGGCCGCATGTGCCCACGCTCTCGCAGGCCGCATTCGCAGACGGCGCGAACGCGCACACGGCAGCGGCAAGTGCAAAGCAAGAAGATTTCATGTTCATGTCATCGCCTCCTTCAAGTTAGTATCCGAAAATCCACTCCACGCGGAACTTCTCGCCGTCATCGTCCTCCCAGTCGGCTGATCCGCCGTCATGCTGGTAGTCGCCCACGTCGTCTGGCAGGAACATCTGCCTAGGATTGCCGTATGTGCCGTGAGCATCCGCGCAGTTGCAGCCGCCGCCAGACAGCGCCTTGCAGCTCTGGCAGTGCCCCCAGACGCCGTCGCATCCGAGATTGCAGGCCGAAAGGTCGCATCCGCAACGCGGGCACTCGCGGCTGCCGCCGCCGCCGGACACCGCGAGTTCGTTCGTGTGGACGTGGCCATTGGCGCATTCGATCTCGTAGAAGAGCGTGTACGGCGGCTCCTGCGGCGAAGGAGGCTCCGACCACTCGCGCAGAAGCGTTTCCGGCTGGAGATGCCGCACGAGCAGCCTGCCGTCCGGGTGGTCGCGCAACCCCATGTTCATCCTGTCCGGGCTGTACTCACCCCAGCAGTAGCATCCGCCTGGCGCGGCGTAGTGGGTGTCGGTGTAGCCGCATTCGCAGCCGCAGTATCCGTCCACGCCGACGTGCGTGGCCTTCGCCGTGTAGTCGCGGTTGTATCCGCAGATTCCGTTCGCGCCTCCGTCGTTCCTCGTCTTGCAGACGCTGGGGCACAGCTTTTCGTAGTCAGAGGACACGCCTCGGTTGAACCAGTGCACCTTTTCGCATTTGCACCTGCACTGGCTGCCGGGGAAAGAGTGCCATTTCCTGCCCGTCTCGGTGTTCAATGCCGGATATTCGTCAGGGTCGCTCAACGACGAGTAGCCGGGCCTACCGAAGATGTTAGACGCCGACTGGCTGCACTTGCAGGCGCACTCCGATCCCGACGGCTCGTGCAGGAGCACGGAAGCGCGCGAAAGCGACGCTATAGGGCCGCTTGAGGCGTAGTAGCCGCACGTGGCGCACACTTGCGGGCACCGGCCTCCGTCCACCTTGCGGTGGTAGTCTCCCTTTAGGCAGCGACACGCCGAGTCGGACGCGTATCGGTGCGGCAACTCCTTCGCCCCGCAGTAGCAGCCGCACGACGAGGGATTGTCCATGTGAAGCGGCGAGTTCGGCTTGTCCGCGATGTCGTTCGCGCTCACGGCTCCGCACCTGCATCCGCAGCCCATCGCAAGAGGAGTATGGTGAATGTCTTCGGCTGGGAAGAGAAGTGACGCCTGGACGGGCGCGCTTCCCGTGTTCGCCACGTGGTACTTGCCATTTACCGCGTAGGAACAGACGTTCGGGCAGCCTGTCATGCCGCACGGGTAGTGCCACGACCCCGTTCCGTCGCCTTTTGATCCGTAGCAGCGGCACGTCTGCGGACACTTCGGGTGGAACCTCGCGGAGCTTGCGGAGTGGTTCAGCTTCCCGCACTTGCAGCCGCACCGCCCCGTCGAAACGGGCGTATGCTCGTCTTCCACCACGGCGGCGGACACGTTAAGCCCGGATGCGGAGCGCGTCTTGCACACGCTGCAAACGGCAGGGCACACGTCGCTGCCGTTGGGGTTCGGCCAGTCCTGTTTGTCGTGGTAGTTTCCGCAGTTGCACAGGCAATGCCCTGACTCGAAGGTGTGAAGGTTCCTGTCAGTGCTTGGCGCGGACGGGTTGAAGAGTCCGCACAGGCACGTGCAGTCGTTCGTCGGGCTTAGCATGTGGTTGTTCCCCACGCACGTGGCGCGCATGTTCCCCGAAATCCGCAACTCTTCCGGCGGGATGCCGCACGAAAGGGCGCATACCCGCCTGTAAATGTCATAGTCGCCGTCCCGCCCCACATACTGCCAGTCGCCCCATACGTGCGGCTTCGTCTCGCGTCCGCAAAGGCACCTCTCGTCCTTCGTGTGCCCCGTGTGCGTCTCTTCCGCCTCCGGGTCAACCCATCCGCATATCTTGCACGACTGGTTGCCGCAGGCGTCCTCCGCCAGCATGTGCGGGAACTGGTACTGCTTGCATTTCGCGCAAAGGCAGTGGTCGGCCTTGACGGTGGACTTCACGTGCGCGACGTCCTCGTAGTAGTCCTTGCCGCATTGGATACAGTGGTACCACCAGCGGCAATGTTCGCCATCGCCCGCGTCCTTGAAGTCGAACGGCTCGCCGTCCGGCGAATGGGATCCGGCGGACTCCAGATCCTCGACATGCTCGTATCCGCATCCGGGCATCTCGCATATTTTCTTAGCCGCGCACTTCTCGTTGGAAAGCCACTTGTAGCCCGCCACCTCTTCCGGGTACTGGTGTTTCTCCTTCACCGCCCACGGTGCGCCGCAATACCGGCAGTCGCTTTTGGTGTGGCGGTAGTGGTGCGTCTTGCCGTCGTTGCCCTCTATGCGCGAATACGTGGGTTCGTCGAGGTCTTCCCGCGTGTGCAGCGAGACCGCAGACCTTCCGGCGTTCCATATCCCATGCTGCGCGTCCCATTCGGAACTCATAAACTGGCACGAATTGAAACCGCACTCGCAGACGCAATGGGCATAGGAGCCGGGGTATTCGTTCCCCTCTTCCTCGTGCTTCCCGCACCGCTTCCAGCCGCCGTGGTCGCTGTGCGTCTGCACGGGTGCGCCGCCTCCGATGGACAGCGTTTTCACGATTCCGCAGTCTGGACAGACGCACCGCGAACACGCGTCCGCGCCGCCTACAAAGTTGTGCGACCCATCGCACGTAGGGCAAGCCCAGTCGCACCCGTCGCCAGCGGAGCAGGGACGGCAGTATTTGTGTACGCACGTATGGTCGATTGTCCGCCCGTACCCGCACCCCAATGAACATCCTATTGTCTGCGTCCACCCCGTGTTGCCGGTCTTCGCCACCTTCGCGCCCTCCGTGATTGCGTGCGGCGAGGCCGTCTCTCCGCAAATGCACCGCTCTGCCGCCGTGTGGCCGTTATGCCCTGGCTCTTCGATGACATGCGAGGCGTTGCGGCCGCACACGCGCCACGACTGCGCCCCGCAGGTCTTTGCGACCGGCAGGTGCTTGGGGTTGTCCTCGCCGCATGTGTGCGCGGCGTCATACGCGACGCGGCATTCCAGCATGTGTTCGCGCACCTTGCCGAGGATGCTTTCAACAGCGTCCCTCCACGCGTCCGTGGCCTGCACGTCCTCGATGTCGAACTTGTTTCCCGCGTCGTCGATTATGAAGTGCGTGGGGCCTATCTTCTTCAGCGCCGCCGGGTCGATCCACGTGCGCCAGCCGTAGTACGCGGGCAAGTCTTCCGTCGCCGGGACCGGATAGAGCGCGTCGCGCTCAGCCGCCTTCTCCGCATCCGTCCTACGGTAGTCGATGCACAGGCAGGTGGAATCGCGGCTGCAAGCGTGCGTCGACGAAGGCACGTCCGGGTATGTTTCTCCGTCCTGGTTCTCAAGGTCCAGCGGCGGGTCGAACACGAAGAGGTGTGCGCGTCCGTCATTCCCCGTCCATCCGCCGCTTGAGAGCGTCATCGTGATTGTCGTGCCGCCAAGCGGCGTGTCGGCGAATGCCACCGGCAGAATCAGCGACAGCCAGGAGCGAGGTGCTGCCCTAAGCCGCGCAACCGCCGAACGCACCACCGGCGCGGAGAACGTGAGGCTGATGGTCGCGGCGTTCGTGACATCGGAGTTGGTTGGGCTGAACGGCGAGGTGTACGTCACGGTGCCGTCCGCGTTCGACGAAACCACCGACTGCGACACGCGGATGCCCCTTGCGGCAAGCCGCTTCGCCACCCATTCGCGGGTGGCAACCTTCGTGTCCGCAGCCGTTGCGCCGCAAAGCACGGCACATGCGCACAGCGCAGTAAACAACCTCTTCATTTCGTCACTCCCTCCTTGCTCAAGACGGGCACCATGTCGCCGTCTTCGATCTTGCATGTGAACTTGTGCCAAAGCCCCGTTGTCGGGTTGCGCAGGTACGTGTCTTCCGGCACAATCGGCAATTCGGCCTCGTCAACGTTCAGCGACGACGGCGCGATTTCAAGCGCACCCGCCCCCAGATACACGCTGTCGCCCTGCGGCGTCCGCGCCGAAACGCGGTATTTCGCCCGCCCCTCGTCCGGGAAGTAAAGCCCGGATGCGTAAAGGTGCCAGTCGCCGCCCGGAGCGGGGGAACACTTCACCGCCGCGCCGCTTGCGTTCGTCGGCGTGGCGAAGTGAACCTCCACGTTCTCAAGCTCAGGCGGAACGCCCACGAGAAGGGCGCGGAAGACGGATGCGCGGCCCACCTCCGCTGTCGGCAGGGCAACGGGCGATCCCTCTTTTATCGGAATTATGAACATGCCTTTTTCTCCGTTTGTCGTGTTCTGTCAACCTATGCAATTTGCGTAGGTTGGCTATTCGTCGTCTTCGTCGCCCTTGTTCCTGTTTTTAAGCCCTTCAAAGGGGTTTGGAAGCATGGTAGGTTCCTCGAAGTCCGTCTCGTCGATCTCGGCCAGGGCGTCGTCTATCTCTTCCTGTGTGACGCTTCCGGCGGCAACCTCCTTCAACACACGCACCGCGCACTTCGCCTCGATGCGCTTCACCTTCGGCGTCTTGTTCGGCATGTTCGCCGTCTGCGTCAACGCCTGTGAAAGTGCGGACACGTCCACCACGTCGAACTTGGACGGGTAGGCCGGTTCCCACACCCTAAAGCCCTTGTCGAACATCTGCGAAAGCTCGATAAGCGCGGACTCCGCGTGTTGAAGGATTATGGCGCGGTTCGCAAGGGTCGAATTGGTGTCCAGCTGGTCGAACTGCTTGGATTCCGCCGTCTGAATCTGCCGCGTTTCCTTGTTGAAGAGCGCAAGCCCCACCATGTCGAAGAGAAGGGCGCGTTTGCGTCCCGCCTCTTCCGTAAGCAGCTTGAGGTCGCCGCTCGGCGTGATGAAGCGCGATATGCCCTTGTCCTCCGGGCTCTCCAAAATCGGAATCCTTCGCCCAAGGGTCTGTTCGCGTATGATTGTCACTACGCTTTGCCCCTGCACCTTCTTTTCCGCAAGCCGCGTCTCAAGTGAGTTGCCGATTGAGGACGGCAGCACCAACTGCGGAAACACGGTCTCGGTCAACGTCTCGTAGTGCATGGAGTCAAGGTTCAAAATCTGCGCCTGTATGTTCTCCACGTCGTCGAACCACCACGCCTTTGCGCTTGGTCGCCCGATAAGCGCAAAGGGTATGCGCTCAAGCCCCGGCAAAGCAACGTTCTCGCGCAGGCCGGAAACGCTGCCCTTGTCCGTCTTCTCCGTGATGTACACCCGTCCGTCGTCGCGCTGTTCGTACAGGGTGTAAAGCATGGCGTCCTTCGCGGCCTGCCGTGGATCGTCGTTTTGGTAGATGGCGGAGCGCGTTATCAGCCACTTTATGTTGCCCGCCGCGTCCACGCACCAGTCCGGCACGTCCAGCGCGTCCCAAAGCACCCACTTTATCGGTGCCTTGTTCGCCTCGGTCTCGCTCTCGCCCTCCGCAAGCGGGGCGCGGTCGGCTTGCAGCCAGCACCAGCGTCCGTAGGTAAAGGCGGTGTTGACGCGCTGCATGAAGTCGTGGACGCTCTCGCCCTCGCCCGTGCAGTTGTCAAGAAAAGCCTTGTCCGCGCCGTCGCGCTTCGCCTGCTCCTTGAAGATGTACTGGTTGATCTTGTTGGCAACGCGCCCCGCATCGTTGACAAGCCCCGTGCGCTCCTTCCGCCCGACGATTCCCCGCGTCGTGTCGCCGCTCCATGACACGTCCGTTTCGTTCGGCGCGCGCCAAAGCCGCTCGTCGATGTAGTCCCGCCCGCCGTCCACGGCAAGCGCGTTGCGCCTGATCTGCGCCTCGCGCTTCGCCATGATTTTGTGCTTCCTGTCGGTAATGCTCATGTGTGCAATCCTCCTGACTATGGCCGATAAATCAAAGGTCGATTGCAAGGCTGGAACGCCCGTTTGCGAATATCTCGTCCTCGCGGCTGTAGCGCGTTCCGTCGATTATGTGGTTGTCCTTGTCCGGGAACTCGTTGCGGTTCGTGCCGTCGCGCATCTGCGCCCACATGTACTGCTTGAACTCGCGTTGCGCCCACGGGCAGTCGTCGCCTATCTCTATCGCCTGTAGGTCTCGCATCCAGTTTAGGCCGCGTTCCACCGATCCGCCGGGCTTGTACGCCTGCACAAGTCCGCGAACGCCCATGTCCCGCAGCTCGTTTATCACGCTCTTGCCTCCGCCGCCGTGGTCGCCGCGTATCATCGTGTAGAGAAGTTGCCGCCGTTCCAGCTCGTCGTATATCTCGCGGTTGCGGGCGTCCGTCTTGTACCATTCCGCGAACAGCTGCAAGCGTCCGCCGATGTCCACGCCGTCCACCATGCGCGGTATGTAGTTCGTGCCGACGAGGGTCGTGGGGTCGCTCTGGCCGAAGTCCATACCCCACCGCTTGCGGCGCATTTCCTCAATGTCCTCGTCCGTAAAATGCACCACCTTGATGTTGCGGAAAATCTCATTGCCCGTGCCGGTCACTTCGCCAAGGTACTCGTGGCGGAAGCGCATTTCGTTGTCCGCCTTGATAGCCTCCATCTTGTGAAAGAAGAACGGCCCCAGCCAGTCGGCGTTCCAGTCCTTGTAGGTCGTGTGCAGCACAAAGCGGCGCGGGTTGCGCTTCTCCACCTCCACGTTCACCCACGACGCGGACGATTCGGGCGGGTTGTAGGTGAATATGACTTGGAAATGCGGCCCGCCGCGTCCGATGGACTGCAACACGGTGTCGATCTCCTTCATGCCAGCGTATTGGTCTGTTTCCTCGAACCAGCCAATTTGCAGATAGCCAATCTCCGGCGTTATGCCCTTGGACTTGCCCGCATCGTCAAGCCCGCGAAAGAATATCTTTTGGCCGGTCGGCAGATACGTTATCTCATACGGGGACGTTATGCACTTGAAGAGCGGACGCCACCCAGCGCGGTTTATGGCCTTTAGGATTTCGGCATAAACGGTGTCCTCGATTTCTACCTTGTGCTTCTTGAAACATGCGGCGTTTGCATCTGGTGTGCTAACGATGTGGTTGACGATTCGCCGCGCCGTCACGGTGGATTTACCCGATCCGCGCCCGCCTATCAACCAGTATTCGTCGAAAAGCCACCGCCGCATATAGTCCCATGCGCGGTAGTAGGCAGGCGTGATGAAGTCCGTGATGTCATTCGTTGGCCGCATCTTCGCCCTTGTCGCCAACCATGTCGAAGTTGGGTATGGAATCAATCATCTTCGGAAGCTCCTTGATCTCCACCTGTTCCACCATTTCACCCTGCAACTCCGCCAAGAGACGCGCCGCCTTGACGTTTCCAGCTATGGCCTCGTCGTACATGCGCAGAGCGACCGCGCCGCCCATAGACAGGCGCGGGTCTGCCTTGGTCGGCGTGTCCCTGAATATCTCCGCCCATTCGCGCATGGTTCGCTTGAGGCGGCGCACCTTGCCGGACTTAATGCCAGCCCGTCGCCCCATTTCACGCGCCTCTTCGCCGGGCTTGAAAGGCTCATGCCTCGGTTTGCCCATTTCCCCCTCCCATCATGTTGAAAAAGTCCATTTGAGAAGTCTCGCGCACGTCCGGCTTTCTGCCGCGCCCGCTGCCTATCATGCCGTTTGCCAGCGAAAGCCAGGCCGGGTTGCACTTGGTAAGGGACTTCCAGCGGGCGTGTACCGTCTGTAGGCTCTGCCCGCATTCGCCCGCGATCGTCTGCAAGCTGCATCCCTGCATCATCCGGCACACCATGCCCGCCTCGTCGTATGTCAGCGAAGAGAACATGTAAATTACGCGGAGAAGGTTCTCGCGCTCCGCAGGGTTCAAGGGCGATTCAACCACGGCTGGAACGTCCCTTTGGACGCCGTGCCGCGCTATCCTGTCGCGGCAGTTCGCGTCGCGGGCGGCGTCAAGCGAAACGAAGGAATGCCCGGCATTGGAAAGGCCGCAGCTGGACGATCCGTCCTTATTGACCTTTCCGATGGGGCAACCCAAGCAGATGTCACGCAAGCGGTCAATCTCCTTGGCATATCGGCATTTTGCGCAGTTCGCCAATGATATGTCCCTTTCTATCCTTTCATCTTGAATATGGCCGATAAATCAAACGGTTTTCCGCTCCCACGCCTTGCCCGTCCAGTGCGCCCAGACAAACCGCCACATCGGGTAGTATGCCGCCGCGTCGTGGAACGCGGTAAAGGCCCTGCCCTGACTCCCAAGGCGGTAGGAACCCTTGACCTCGTGGAAGGTGACTTGTCCATCGTCGATCGTCATGAAGTCCGGCGTGTACCTCCCGCCGCCGGGCAATCGGAGCGTCACGGCCTCGAACCGCCCCTTGCCAAGCAGCACGTCACGGTTGTACCGCTCTTCCGTCTGCGTCATCTTGCCCGTAGCGGCGCGTAGAGGCACCGCCACGCTCTCGGCGGGGTCGTAGGGTACAAGTGCAGGGGTCGGCGTCGCGGGCGCGTGCGCGGGGGTTCTGGCGGGGTTTGGCGCGGCCTCCGGCGCGGGTGCGGCCCTGCGTCCCTGCTTGCTGGCGAGATTCCGCTTGTACTCTTCCAGCATTTCGGGCGTCCATCTGGGTATGTAGTTGCTCATGCCTCGCCTCCCTCGCGCACACGCGCACGTGCGTGTACGTGTGCGTGCGCGTGTAGAAGTTGCACAAGAATTACTGATGTTGCTACTAACATTACTGATAATCTCCTTTCCTGGCGACTACTAATTCTATAATTATTATCTTCTCTTATCTCGTGTACATTTTTTGCTGACAACTTGCTGACATGTGTGTCAGCATTTCGTGCTGACAATTTGCTGACAGGGTGTGTCAGGTCTGAAAATCCGGCGGGCGTTTCGGCCGGATCGGCGGGCACGATCTGACTGGTGCGCCGGCCTTGCGCTTGCGCTCCCTGCATTCCGTCTGGTACTTGGCGTTCATCGCCCTGCGCTTGGCGGACTGCCCGTTGTGTTCCTGCCAGTTGGTGACTGTAAGGCGTCCGTCTGCGGCGAAAGACAGCCAGCCGGAGTTTGACAGGCTCGCCGCCGTGCCCTGTAGCCTCGCCACGGCGTCCACCTCGTCCGGGTCGGCGTACAGGGTGCCGTCCGCCGTGTTCTCGTCCAGCCACGAATAGAGGCGGAAGAACGCAAGGAATGCGTCGCCCCTCGAACATCCGCAGTCGTGCGCCAGCCTGACAATCGCCCGCTTGTTCGGCGTGTCAACGTCTATCTTTATCCACCTCATTGGTTCCGTCCTTTCTTCGATTCCAGACCGTCCTGCAGGATGCGTTCGCGCTCCGAAAGCTGCCACACGTAGTGCTTGCCGTCGTCGTCGCGCTGCCGCGCCAGCCATTCCGCCTCGCCGCGTCGCCTCGCGGCGTCCTTCGAGAGTATGAACCCGCCGCCGAAAATGCCGGATTCCTTCACCTTGTCCTGCGCGTCAAGCCGCCGCGTGAAGAGTGCCTCGCCACGGCGGACGGACAACACGCCGCCGCGCTTCGCTATGCGCTGCAACCCTGCGGCGGTCGCCACGTCGTCGGGATAGTCGTACTTCGGCAGCGGCTTTGTCGCCTTGGCGTTCGCCGCCTCCACAAGCCTGTAGAGGTCGCCGCAGACCTCGATTATGTTCTCGCCAAGGTTCGTGACGAAAGAGGTCGGCACCTTCGCGCCGTTCTCGTACTCGATCTGCGCACCGCACACCACAAAGTTGGTCTTGTCGCTCTTCCCGTTCGCGAAGAGGGTAAGGGCGGGCGCGAAGAGGAAGTAGCCAATGCCCCAGCGGTTGTAGAAGCGCAGTATGTCAGACAGGATGGAGAAGGGCGGGTTGTCCACCACAATGCCGTCTTCTGGATAGTGGAACTGCTCGTAGTCCTTCCCCGGCCAGAACGGGCGGCATATCGGGTTCCCGCAGGGCAGCTCGTAGTGCTTCCGGCACCATTCCAGCACCGCGTCATAGACCGCTTCGGGCGTATAGCAGTCGTCCGTTGTCTTCTTGGGCTTGAACTTCTCCACGAAAGCGGCGTATTCCGGCGACACGTCCGCGAAAGTCCCCTGTGTCTCGATCTTCATTTGGGCATTCTCCATTTCTGCGCGTCCGCAACCGTGCGGAACGTCTCTGCGGTAAGCCCCGCATATAGCCATTCTCTCAAGTCCTTTTTGGGCGGCGTGACAAGCCGGTACATGCGCCCCAGGTCGTGCGCAAGCCGCTCCGCGCCCTCTATCCCCGGACGCCACACGGTACGCATCGGCGCACCGCCCGGCGCAAAGGTAATGCGCTCCTTGAAGCGGTCGTTGTCCGTCACGATGGTCACGCGGCTAACGTGCAGGCGTTCGCAAAGCCGTTTCAGGTGATCCACGCCCGTGTTGCACGATGAACGCCCCACGGTCGCAAGGCCGATCTCATAACCGGCTGCGCAGTCCGTCGCGCCCTCGCAAACCACGATCTCGCGGCCTCTCACGCCGTGCGAGACGGTTTCAGCCGCCGCCATGTCTGGATCGTAGAAAAGCCCGTCCTTCGACCCCGCCACGCTCCACTTGCGCCCGCTCACGTACTCGCGGAGCCGGACGCCTACCACCTTGCCGTCGCCGTCTCGCATTGCAAAGCACCATGCCTTGTAGAACTCGCTGCGTCCGGGCGTCAGGCGTTTTAGAGCTTCGGGGGCAAGCCACAGGTCTTCCGAAAGATACCACATGGCGTCGTAGCCGTCCGCGTCCAACGGGTGCTTGGCCTCGAACTCGCGCCAGAACCCCTGCATTACGCGCTCCATGTCGATAAGCTGCGGGCGCGGCGTGGTGCGCTTTGGCGGGAAGGGGCGGCGAACCGGGAGCGGCCTCTCCCACATGAAGTGGATCCAGCCGCCGCCGACGCACGGCCTGTTGCTCTCCACCCTCATGCAATGCACCACGCGCCCGTTGTCCGCCGTGCCACACCATGAAGTATGGCCACACACGGCACAAGGGTTCCTCTTGCTGACAGGCGTCCATCCGTCGCTCATGCCGACACCCCCAGCGCACGTTCCGCGCTCCAGCCTCGGCGCAAACGCTCACCGATGGTGTTTGCATCGATCCCAGTCAGCCGTGACCATTCGGCGATGGTGTGCGTCCGCCCTGCGGCAGTCACATGATGGCAGATTCGACGGTTGTTTTGCTGTGCTCCCGTGTCAACCCATCGGCAGTTGTCGGGCGAATAGCCCCGGTCGTTGTCGATCCTGTCTATCGACAGGTTGTCGGCGTAGCCGTGCGAAGTCGCCCATTCGCGGAAC
>Ga0326511_10001880_pt1 | contig 17257 bp, 10 predicted proteins | sample 0_2496_0518_D_FD_203701 | JGI IMG/M metagenome (GOLD analysis project Ga0326511, IMG submission 203701) | Bovine rumen microbial communities from UC Davis, California, United States - 0_2496_0518 | ecosystem: Host-associated > Mammals > Digestive system > Stomach > Rumen | place: USA...
TCATCATCTTGACATGAAGGAACTGCGTTTTCTCGTGCTTTCGGGCCTTGCGACGGGCAGTTCATGGCTTTGTTACTACAACGCGATCCAAAACGGTATTGTCAGCGTTGTTGTCCCGATTGACAAACTGAGCATCCTCGTGTCAATCGGATTCTCGTACCTTGTTTTCAATGAACGTCTCGGACCGCGAGCCAAAATCGGCCTCGCTCTCATGGTCGTCGGTACACTCGCCATGGCAATCCGGGCCTGATATCCGCAGAACGGAGGAATGGAATGAAAGAAGAGAAAATCGTTCACGGCGATACCGATAACGTCCGCGAACCGGTAATGGCGCGGCTGCGCGCGATTTATGATTTGTCGGTGCCGTCAGGGCAGCTATCGACACGGGAACTCAATGCCGAGATGCTTGCGGTGACGTCAGAGCTCGGACGTGAAGTCGCGGTGTATCTCAACCGTCAGGGAACCGTTCTTGCCGTTTCGCTCGGCGATCAGGCAACGGTAGATTTGCCGGATTTTGCGGCGCGTTCGGAATTGCGCCTTTCCGGCGTACGCTGTCTGCATACGCATCCGTCGGGGGATACGCGGCTCTCGGATCCGGACAAATCATCCCTGCGGCGTTTGCGTTTTGACTGTATGGCGGCACTCGGACAGGTTGAGGACGGGGTCATCGGGACACTGGGCTTTTTGACCGGCGAACAGGATGAAGCGGGGCGGCTTGCAATCGGTATATTCGGACCGTGCCGCGAACATACGCTCAACGCCGTCAATCTCGCGCAGTTGACGGTGCAGATCAACCAAAAACTCGCCGCAGACCGGACAAAGGAAGTCAGAGAAGGTGAGGAACGGGCGATCCTCGCCGGTGTTGACTGTCAGGGCATGAGCGTGCTGTCAATCGAGGATTCGATGGAAGAACTGCGGCGTCTCGCCGATACGGCGGGTGCGATTGTCGTCGGCGAAGTCGTACAGCGGCGCGAAAAACCGGACTCGGCGTTTTTTCTCGGCCGCGGCAAAGTCAACGAGATCGCAATGCTCATTCAGGAAACGGATGCGTCACTCGTTATTCTCGATGATGAACTTTCACCGTCGCAGCAGCACAATCTCGAAACGGCGCTCGGCGTCAAAGTCATTGACCGGACGGCGCTCATTCTTGACATTTTCGCACAGCGTGCGCGTTCCCGCGAAGGAAAACTGCAGGTCGAACTCGCCCAGCTCCGTTACCGCCTGCCGCGTCTCGGCGGGCAGGGACTCGTACTTTCGCGTCTCGGCGGCGGTATCGGGACACGCGGTCCCGGCGAGACGAAACTTGAGGCAGATCGACGTCATATCCGCATGAAGATTCACGATATCGAGCGCCGTATCGACGAAGTCAAGAAAAACCGCCGTCTGCATCGTCGCCGCCGCAAAATTTCCGGCCTGCCGCTCATTGCGCTCGTCGGCTATACGAACGCGGGGAAATCGACACTTCTCAATGCGTTGACGGGATCTGACGTTTTTGTGCAGGACGAACTGTTTGCGACGCTCGATCCGACAACGCGTCAGCTGGACCTCGCTGACGGTCAACGCGTTTTGCTCACGGATACCGTCGGTTTTATTCAGAAGCTCCCGCACGAACTCATTTCCGCGTTCCGCGCAACGCTCGAGGAAGTCGGCGAGGCGGACCTGCTGCTCCATGTCGTTGACGCATCAAACGAAAACTATGAAGAGCAGATCGAAGCCGTCGTTTCCGTCCTGCGTGAAATTGACGCGGCCGATCGGCCGATGCTCTACGTGTTCAACAAAGTCGATCAAATCGAAAACGAAAACGTACGCGAGCAGATGTTGTTTGACCGCGAAGGAATCTGCATATCAGCGCAGACCGGGGAAAATCTCGCGGCGCTCAAGGATTTGATCCGTACGACATTCCGTCAACAGAAAGAGCAGCTTCATCTCTTGATTCCGTATGATGCGGGCGCTGTTTTGACGTGGCTTCATAACGAAAAAGCGATTCTGCAGACGGAATATACGGCGGAAGGAACAGAAGTTACGGTGCTTTTACCGCGTCAATATCATCATAAGGTTGAGGCGTATCTTGTGACGGAAGAATAAAGCCGTTATTATTGCATTTTATGCGGTCATTTGCTATACTAATCCGTGTAAACATATTAGGTTAATAGGCATTAACAGAAAAAGGTGATCGCTATGGCAATTGACAATAAAGAGCAGTTCCTGACGAGTGAGTTTGAATGGTTCCATCAGCATCCGGAACTGTCATTTGAAGAAGTCGAGACGACAAAACGGATTCGAGAAGATCTCGCGAAGGCGGAGATTCCGGTTCTCGATCTTCCGTTAAAGACAGGCGTTGTGGCGCAGATCGGGACGGGCAAGGCTCCGTTTGTCGCGCTCCGCGGTGACATTGACGCACTTCCGATCACAGAGGCAACGGATCTGCCGTATTCGTCATTGACACCGGGGAAAATGCACGCCTGCGGTCATGACTTTCATCTGACGTCAGTGCTCGGTGCGGCGTATGCGCTCAAAGAACGCGAAGCAGAGCTCGTGGGAACGGTTTACATCGTGTTTCAGCCGGGTGAAGAAGCGCCGGGCGGCGCCAAAACGGTTCTGGAAACGGGCTCGCTCCGGGATGTCAAAGCCATGTTCGGCCTGCATTCTCTGCCGGTTTTTCCGGTCGGAACTGTCGGTGTACGCACCGGGGCTGTGACGGCTTCGGTTGACAAATTTCAGGTAAAGTTTCATGGCAAAGAGACGCATGCGGCACATCCGGACCGCGGCGTGGACTCTGTTCTCATGGCGTCATCGTTTGTAACGGCGGCGCAGAGTATTGTTGCGCGCAATGTCGATCCGGCGCGCGCGTCACTGGTGAGTATCACGCATATCGAAGGCGGCAGTACATGGAATATCACGCCGGGGACAACTTGGATCGAAGGAACGACGCGCAGTTTGACGTCAGATGATCGTAAGCTGATCAAGGAACGGTTTTACAGACTGGCTGAAGGGATCGCGGCGTCATTCGGCGGACAGGCCGAGATTGACTGGTACGCGGGCCCGCCGGCGACGAACAACACGCCGGAGTGGGCGGAACTTGCAAAATCCGTCGCACAGGATGCGGGTTTGACGGTCAAACCGGCACCGGTTTCGCTCGCCGGTGAGGATTTCGCGTATTTCCAGGAGTCGATCCCCGGATGTTTTGTACTCGTCGGCACGGGGATTTCGCCGACGAACCACAATCCGAAGTTCCGTGTCGACCCGAGCGCTATTTTGCCGACAGCGGCATATCTCGCGGATCTTGCCGATGCGGCACTGAAGAAACTGCAGTAAAAATAAACGGACCGAAACTTGACATTGAAAAGCCGCCGGTCGAAACGGACGGCTCCGCAGTGACGGATTGACAGTCACGGGAGCCTGACGTTTCGGCCGGCGGCTTTTTGTGTTATGCTATAGGAAAGAATCAGAACTCGGAAAGGGTGGAGCGGATGAAAGCAATCATCAACGGACGCGTCATTGTGCCGCAGGCTGACGGTCAATTTACGGTACGTGACAATTATGCTGTATTTTACGATGAACAGATTTTGGCGGTTTTGCCGATGGAAAAGGCGAAAGGCCATCTACCGCCTAATGTCATTGACGCGGCGGGCGGGTATGTTTCGCCGGGATTTATCAATGTACATATCCACGGCTGCGGCGGCTGTGACACGATGGATGAAGACGTGTCATCGCTCGTGACGATGCAGCGCATTCAGGCGCAGACGGGCGTCACGGCCTTTTTGCCGACAACGATGACCTACGATCTGCCGCGCATTTACCGCGCGTTTGAGCGTGTCAAAAGCCGTATAGGTCAGGCGGGCGGCGCCGAAATCCTCGGCTGTAATATGGAGGGACCGTTCGTCAGCCCCGCACGTAAGGGCGCACAGGATGAACAGTACATCATCCCGGCCTCATTTGACAAAATCGCGGCTTACGCCGATGTCATCCGTATCGTCACGATTGCACCGGAGGAACTGCACGGTGATTATACGTTTATCCGTGACTGTCAAAATGCCGGCATCATCGTGTCAATCGGCCACACGTCCGCGGATTACGAAACCGTCTGCGCCGCGTTTAAAGCCGGAGCCACGCATGTGACGCATCTTTATAACGCGATGACGTCATTCAACCATCGCAAACCCGGTGTTGTCGGTGCCGCACTCGACAATCCCGTCAACTGCGAACTGATCTGCGACAACATCCATCTGCATCCTGTTGCCCAGCGCCTCGCGTATCATGCCAAGAATAAAAAACATATCGTCCTCATCACCGATTCCATGCGCGCCTGCGCTCTCGGCGACGGCGAATCCGAACTCGGCGGCCAGAAAGTCTTCGTCAACGGACCTCTCGCAACACTCGCGGACGGCACGATCGCGGGAAGTGTCCTCACCATGGACCGTGCCATCGCAAACTTTTCCCACAACACCGGCTCCTCCGTCGCGGAAACCGTATCTTTTGCGACCAAAGTCCCGGCAGAAGAACTCGGCATCTACAACGAACGCGGCTCCCTCGAACCCGGCAAACGCGCCGACATCACGATCTTTGACAGCAAAGTCGAGATTCGGGCGACGATTGTCAACGGAGAAACGGTTTATTGTCAATGACACTTAAACCCGACGGCAGTGAAGCGCTCTGACCTCCTTCCATGCTGCGGCTAAAAAAATTTCGTTTTCGCTTAATTAAAGTCGCCTAAATCAAACCGCTTCGCTTAAACAATTTAGGCTCCGGGCGAAAACGAAATTTTTTCTTAACGCCTTATGCAGCAAAGTCAGTCGGTCAGAGCGCTTCACTGCCTTACGTTTCCTAACCCCGAATTGCCCGGATCAAGAATACTTGCCGGAATGCATGGATTGACTAGTAAATACTTTTTGCCGAGAATGGATAGCGTGAGGGACAGGGAGCCCGCTCCGGCTGAATTATAAAGATGAAACGTGAGGCGGCAAACCGACCGTCCTGCCGCCGTCGGGATGTGTCATACTTTTGTCAGCCGGAGCGGGCTCCCTGTCCCGCCTTGTTAATATAACCTTACAACTGTCGTTGACGACAATTCAATTCAGCCTCAGCAACCGTTTTTGTAATCTCCTCGAGCTGCGCCGACGTCGGCACATTCATCAACCGAATCTTATCCAGCACAATCGTGCACCCGGCCGCCTTCAACTCATCCTCCACGAGCCCGACACTCTGTCCGCCCCAGCCGTAACTGCCGAACGCAAACGCCAGATGGCGGCGCGGGGAAAGGCCCTTGAAATACGAGAGGAATGCCGCAACAGTCGGCATCATCTGATTATTGAACGTCGGCGAACCGACCGCAACATACTTACTTGTCAGAAGATCCGTCGCGATATTCGACAGATGCTCCTGCTTCAGGTCGTAAAAACCGACCTCGATGCCGCGCTGACGGAACCCTTCTTCGATCGCGCGGGCCATCTTTTCCGTCGAATGCCACATACTGTCAAAGACGATAACAGCGCGTTCTTTGGCTTCGCCGGCAGACCACTCGTCATAGGCCGCAAGAATCGTGCCAATATGGCTGCGCCACGAAACGCCGTGACCCGTCAGGATCATGTCGAGGTCAAGCGATTTGACGGTTTTGAGAGCCATCTTGGCCTGACGGCCGTAGAGCATGAGGATATTTGCGTAGTATTTTTTTGCCTCGTCCATAATGACGGAGAGGTCATTTTCATCATCAAAGAGCTTGCTGCTCGCGAGATGCTCGCCGAAGGCGTCATTCGAGAAGAGAATCTTTTCTTCCGGGCAATACGTGACCATGCTGTCCGGCCAATGGAGCATCGGCGTCGGGACAAACTGCAGTGTGCGTTTGCCGAGGGAAAGCGTGTCACCGGCTTTGACGCCGACGTAGGGGAGATCGGCGCCGTAATGAGCCTTGAGTCCGCGCAGTCCGTTCGGAGCGCTCGTGATGACTTTTGCGTGCGGCGCATGCTGCAGCATGAAGGGGATTGCGCCCGAATGATCCGGTTCGACGTGGCTGGACACGATGTAGTCGATCGTTGACGGGTCAATGACAGATGCAATACGCGCGAGGAGTTCCTCTTTAAACGGTTCCTTCGCCGTGTCAATGAGCGTGATTTTATCGTCAAGGATCAGATAGGCGTTATAGGAAGAGCCGCGGTCTGTATGGTAGCCGTGGAAATTGCGCATCGACCAATCAACGGCGCCGACCCAGTAAATGCCGTCACAAATTTTAACTGCTTTCATTCGAGATCCCTCTTTCTGCGGATAATCATTGGTGTATACCTGCTATTTATTGTATAGCGAATTGACATCCTTGGCAATGAGGAACGATTTCCTGCGAAAAGAAAAACTTTTTCCGAAAAGGGGTTGCATTTTTCACAAATCCCTAGTATAATAATCATCGTTGTCGGGATGTGGCACAGTTTGGTAGCGCGCTTCGTTCGGGACGAAGAGGCCGCAGGTTCGAATCCTGTCATCCCGACCATTTTTATGTCAATGAAAGACCAGCCTTGTATGAGGCTGGCTTTTTTATTGTTTGAAATGCTTTTATCCTTTAGCAGATTTTGATATAATGATATGTATTAAAATATAAGGGGTGGTCTGGTTGAATCTTTTCCGAACGAAAAGTTTAAGCGAATACCAGCTGGATGCGTCACAGTCACATCTGCGGCGCGCAATGGGAGCATTTGACGTCACGATGCTCGGCATCGGTGTCATTGTCGGTACGGGTATCTTCGTATTGACAGGTGTTGCGGCGGCGAAATACGCCGGCCCTGCACTCATCATTTCGTTCCTCATTGCAAGTATTGCGTGTGCTTTTGTCAGCATGGCGTACTCGGAGCTGGCATCCATGGTTCCGGTCGCGGGCAGTGCATACGCCTATGCGTACGCGTCTGTCGGCGAATTTTTTGCGTGGCTTGTCGGCTGGAATCTCGTGCTCGAGTATTCCGTCGGTGCAAGTGCCGTTGCGGGAGGATGGTCCGCGTATGTCGTCGGTTTGTTGAAATCGGCGGGGATCGAACTGTCAAAAACGTGGACGGCCGTTCCGGCTGACGGAGGCGTGGCGAATATTCCCGCCATGTTAATCACACTCTTTTTGACGATGCTTCTCGTCCGCGGTGTTCACGAAAGTGTCACGGTCAATAAAGCGCTCGTCTGCGTCAAACTGCTGGCGATTTTCCTGTTCCTGTTCCTCGCGGGCCCGTCCGTCAATACGGCGAATTGGGAACCGTTCATGCCGTTCGGCTGGTCGGGCGTTTCGGCCGGTGCAGCCGTCATCGTTTTTGCCTATCTCGGTGTTGACTCGATCGCAACGGCGGCAGAGGAAACGAAAAATCCGTCCCGTGACATGCCGATCGGTATTATCGCGTCGCTGTTAATCTGCACGATTCTTTATATCGCGGTCACAGCCGTCATGACGGGCAATGTTTCCTATACCGAGCTCGACAATGCGGAGCCGGTTGCCTTTGTTCTGCGCGAACTCGGATATCGTTTCGGATCGGCACTTGTCGGAACAGGCGCAATCGCGGGTCTTACGACCGTTCTTCTCGTTATGATGTATGCACAGACGCGCGCATTTTATGCGATGAGCCGCGACGGACTGATTCCGAAATTTATCTGCGAAGTTCATCCGAAATTTGCGACGCCGTACCGGATTACGTGGATTGTCGGTATTGCCGTAACGATCATCAGCGGATTTACGCCGATCAATGTCATTGCCGAAATGTGCAGTGTCGGCACGCTGTTTGCGTTCATCGTTTCATCTGTCGGCGTCATGGTCATGCGTAAAACGCGTCCTGACGCAAACCGTCCGTTCCGCTGCCCGGCTGTTCATTTTATGGGCGTCATGGCAATTTTAAGCTGCGGCTATATTATGTACAATCTGTCTTCGATGACATGGGAACGTTTCTGGGTTTGGAGTATTGTCGGCATTCTCATATATTTTGTTTACGGCAGGACACACAGCCGTGAGAATAAAAAAGAAGATTGAGCCGTCAGCCCGTTTGTACTATAATAAATGTGTATATCGTTGATAACACACCTGTTATTTTAGAATAAGAGGGGAGCAATTCACACATGAGCAAAACGATGAAAACGATGGACGGCAATACAGCTGCCGCCTATATTTCTTACGCTTTCACGGATGTCGCTGCGATTTACCCGATCACGCCGTCTTCGCCGATGGCCGAGCACGTTGACGAAATGGCTGCGAAAGGGATGAAAAACCTCTTCGGCCGCAAAGTCCGCGTTGTCGAACTGCAGTCGGAAGGCGGCGCCGCGGGCGCTGTCCACGGTTCGCTTCAGGCCGGCGCTTTAACGACGACCTATACGGCTTCTCAGGGATTCCTGCTGATGATCCCGAATCTGTATAAAATCGCCGGTGAACTTTTACCGGGCGTTTTCCATGTCAGCGCGCGTGCACTCGCTGCGTCAACGTTGAACATTTTCGGTGACCATCAGGATGTTCTCGCGGCACGTCAGACGGGGTGCGCGATGCTCGCCGAGGCAAGCGTTCAGGAAGTCATGGACCTTTCGGCTGTTGCACATCTCGTTGCCATCAAAGGCCGCGTTCCGTTCATCAACTTCTTTGACGGTTTCCGTACGTCGCATGAGATCCAGAAAATCGAAACGATCAGCTTTGACGATCTCGGCAAAATCCTCGACTGGGATGCCGTTCAGGCGTTCCGCAAACGCGCATTGACGCCGGATCATCCGGTTCTTCGCGGTACGGCTCAGAATCCGGATGTTTATTTCCAGGCACGCGAAGCCGTCAACCCGTACTATGAAGCTCTGCCGAAACTTGTTGACGAAGCGATGGCCGATCTCAGCAAAATCACGGGCCGTGAGTATCATCCGTTCAATTATTACGGTGCTCCGGATGCGGAACGCGTCATTATCGCGATGGGTTCCGTTTGCCAGACGGCGCAGGAAGTTGTCGATTACCTCAACGCACACGGCGAAAAGACCGGTCTTCTGGCCGTTCATCTCTATCGTCCGTTCTCTGCGGAGTATTTCTTCAAATATCTGCCGAAAACGATCAAAAAAGTCGCCGTTCTTGACCGCACGAAAGAGCCGGGCGCCTTCGGCGATCCGCTGTATCTTGACGTCAAAGCCGCTTATTACGGTTCCGGACTGAGTCCGGCCATTGTCGGCGGACGTTACGGTCTCGGCGGCAAAGATACGACGCCAGATCAGATTTTCGGCGTATTTGAAAACCTCAAAGCCGACAAGCCGCAGGACGGTTTCACGATCGGCATTGACGATGACCTGACGCACACGAGCTTAGCGCCGGTCGGCGGTGACATTGACCTGACGCCGGAAGGAACGACGGCCTGCAAATTCTGGGGCCTCGGCTCTGATGGTACGGTCGGCGCAAACAAGAGCGCGATCAAAATCATCGGCGATAAAACGGATATGTACGCACAGGCCTATTTCGCCTATGACTCCAAAAAATCGGGCGGTATCACGATGAGTCATCTGCGTTTCGGTAAATCCCCGATCCGCAGCCCGTATCTCGTCACAAACGCCAACTTTATTTCCTGCTCGCAGCAGTCGTATGTCACGAAATACGATCTGCTCGCCGGACTCAAAAAAGGCGGCACGTTCCTGCTCAATACGATTTGGAGCGACGAGGAACTCAGCCAGCATTTACCGGCGGCCATGAAACGCTACATTGCGAAAAATGACATCAATTTCTATACGGTCAATGCCGTTGAAATCGCCCGCGGTCTCGGACTCGGCGGCCGTTTCAACATGGTTATGCAGGCCGGTTTCTTCAAACTCGCGGATATTATCCCGATTGACACGGCCGTCAAATACCTGAAAGACGCGGTTGTCACGGCTTACGGCCGTAAAGGCGAAAAAGTCGTCAACATGAACCACGGCGCGATCGATCAGGGTATTGCATCCCTGCATAAAGTCAACGTCCCGGCCGATTGGGCTGACGCGAAGGACGAAGTGAAGGAAAGCGGCAACAAGCCGGCATTCATCACGGAGATCCAGGAAGTCATGAACCGCCAGGAAGGTGACAAACTCACGGTTTCGCAGTTTGCGCCGATGGCAGACGGTACGTTCCCGCTCGGCGGAGCCGCTTATGAAAAACGCGGCACGGCGATCAGCGTCCCGGCTTGGGATTCGACGAAATGCATCGGCTGCAATAAGTGTTCGTTTGTCTGCCCGCATGCGACGATTCGTCCGTCTCTCTTGACGGAAGAGGAGGTCGCGGCGGCTCCGGCAGGATTCCCGACGACGGATTCGAAGATTGCCAAAGGCATGAAACTCGCCGTTGTTGTTTCGACGCTCGACTGCCTCGGCTGCGGCAACTGCGCTCAGGTCTGCCCGGTCAAAGCTCTCGAGATGAAACCGCTTGACGATGAAAATCGTGCGCGTCAGGCGTACTTCGATTATGCCGTTGACGAGTCAAAAGTGGCTCCGAAGAAGACGGTTATGAAGAAATCGACGGTTGTCGGTTCGCAGTTCGAAAAACCGCTCTTCGAATTCTCCGGTGCATGCGCCGGTTGCGGCGAGACTCCGTATGCAAAACTCATTACCCAGCTTTACGGCGATCGTATGATGATTGCCAATGCAACGGGATGCTCCTCGATTTGGGGCGGAAGTGCTCCGGCAATGCCGTATACGACGAATCGTTTCGGTCACGGCCCGGCTTGGGGTAACTCGCTCTTCGAGGATAACGCGGAATACGGTCTCGGCATGTTCCTAGGTGTCAAAGCCATCCGTGATTCGCTCGCCGAACGCATGCAGGCATTCGTCGAAGCCGGCAAAGGTTCCGAAGCATTGCGCGCAGCGATGCAGGATTGGATTGACCACAAAGATCAGGGCGAAGGCACGCGTGACCGTGCAAATCAGTTGACGGCTCTTGTTGAAGCCGAAAAAGACAGCGAAAGCGACCTGAAGAGCATTGCGGCTGAGGAAGAATACTTCGTCAAACGTTCGCAGTGGATCTTCGGCGGCGACGGCTGGGCATACGATATCGGATACGGCGGACTGGATCATGTCCTCGCATCCGGTGAAGATGTCAACGTCTTTGTCTTTGACACGGAAGTTTACTCCAACACGGGCGGCCAGGCTTCGAAGGCTACGCCGGCTGCTGCGATTGCGGAATTCGCCGCAACGGGCAAGAAGACGAAGAAAAAGGACCTCGGCCTCATGCAGATGTCCTACGGCTATGTCTATGTCGCTCAGGTCAACATGGGCGCCGATCAGAATCAGCTCCTCAAAGCGATCACGGAAGCCGAGGCTTATCCGGGACCGTCTCTCATCATTGCGTATTCGCCGTGCATCAACCACGGTATCCGCAAAGGTATGGGATGCTCGCAGCTCGAAGGCAAACTCGCCGTACAGTGCGGTTATTGGGCAAATTACCGTTATAACCCGCAGCTCGTCGGCACGGGCAAGAACCCGTTCACGCTTGACTCGAAGCAGCCGGATTTCGAGAAGTTCCAGGAGTTCCTGATGGGCGAAAACCGTTACATCAACCTGAAACGCAACTATCCGGAAGCTGCCGATGCGCTCTTTGCGAAGACGCGTCATGATGCAGAGACTCGTTATGAGACGTATAAGAAACTCGCCGGCAAATAATCGTTGCTGACGTTTTACGGAGAACAGGACGGTTCCTTCGGGAACTGTCCTGTTTTTTTGTCCTCATTCGCTCGACATGGTATAATAAGGCATAGATTTTATGTGAGGTGATTATATGGAAGTCAATGCGATGGTACATGGCTTTTGCTTACTCAAAAAGGATTATGTGAAAGAAGCGGCATCGACCGCTTATCTGTTTCGCCACGAGAAGAGCGGGGCGCGCCTGCTCTTTTTGGCCAATGACGATGACAATAAGGTGTTTTCCATTTCGTTCCGCACGCCGCCGTTTGACGATACGGGCGTTGCACACATCGTCGAGCATTCGACGCTCTGCGGCTCGCGCAAATATCCGCTGAAAGAACCGTTTGTCGAGCTCGTCAAGGGCTCGCTCAATACGTTCCTCAACGCGATGACATATCCGGACAAGACGATGTATCCGGTGGCAAGCCGCAATGCGAAGGATTTCCGCAACCTGATGGATGTGTATCTCGATGCCGTTTTTTATCCGTCGATGCGCGAAAATCCGCAGGTGCTCATGCAGGAAGGCTGGCATTACGAGATCACGAATCCGGAAGAACCGCTTCGTTACAGCGGTGTCGTTTACAATGAGATGAAAGGCGCTTTTTCCGCGCCGGACGATGTACTCGAAAGCCGCATCATGCATGCGCTTTACCCGGATACGACGTATCAGTACGAATCGGGCGGCGATCCCGCGGCGATTCCGCAGCTCACGCAGGAAAAGTTTATCGCGTTCCACAGCCGTTATTATCATCCGTCCAACAGCTACATCTATCTTTACGGCGACCTTGACATGGATGAGACGCTCGCGTATCTTGACGGCGAATATCTCTCGCATTTTGACAAGATCACGGTCGATTCCGAAGTGCAGTTCCAGCCGCCGTTTACGGGACTGAAACGCGTCCATGAGTATTATCCCGTCAGCCCGGACGAGGAGACGAAGGACAAAACATTCCTCGCACTCAACTGGGTGACGGGCGAAGCCGTGGACAAAAAGACGATGCTCGGCCTCGAAATCCTCGAACACGCCCTGCTGCGCACGCAGGCGGCTCCACTCCGAAAAGCGCTCGTTGACGCGCATCTCGGTAAAGACGTTGACTCAAATTTCGAGGAAAATCTGCGTCAGCCGTATTTTGAGATCGTCGTCAATAATGCAGAGCCGGACCGTGCACAGGCATTTTATGACTTGACCATGGCGACGCTCAAAAAACTGGCGGATGAAGGCATTGACCGCGAGCTCATGGAAGCATCGCTCAACCTGCTCGAGTTCCGTCTGCGTGAATCGGATTTCGGCTCGGCGCCGAAAGGTCTGATTTACGGTATCCGCATCATGAAGAGCTGGCTCTATGACGGCGATCCGACGGAATATCTGCGCTACGAAAAACTCGTGCAGGAGATGAAGAAAGGACTCGATAACGGCTATTTTGAGGATCTCATCCGCCGGATGTTCCTCGAAAATCCGCATCAGGTCCTTGTCGTCATGGAACCGGACCGCGAAATGACGGCAAAACGTGAAAAAGCCCTCGCCGAAGAACTCGCCGTGAAAAAAGCAGCCATGACGGAAGAAGAAGTCCGTCAGGTCATCGAAGCGACGAAAGCGCTGAAACTGCGTCAACAGCAGCCGGAAACGGAAGAAGCGCTCAAAACGATCCCAATCCTCAAACGCAGCGATCTGCGTCGTGAGGCCTATAAACTGCCGCTCGAGGAACGCGAGGAGCAGGGCGTCAAAGTCCTGTACAGTGACGTCGAGACCAACGGTATCGCGTATCTCAATTTCTATTTTGACACGGATGCCGTACCGCAGGATGATTTGCCGTATCTTTTCCTCCTCGGCGAACTCATCGGCCTCGTCGATACGGACAAACATACGTATGCACAGCTTGCCAATCTGCAAAATCTGCATACAGGCGGCATCAACTGGGATATCGTGACATACACGCATAACGGCGAGCCGGATTTCTGCCGCCCGGTTTTGCGCGTCAAGGCGAAAGCTCTGCAGGAAAAACTGCCGCAGCTCACGGATCTGCTCGCGGAAATGTTTATGCAGAGCCGGTATACGGATGTCAAACGCATGCATGAACTCATTGAGCAGGATCAGACGAGTATCGAAATGAACCTCCAGCGTGCCGCGCACCGCGTTGTCGTGACGCGAATCGGCGGTTATTTGACGCCGGCGGGACGATACAACAGTGAGGGTTCGCTGCCGTTCTATCATTTCCTGAAGCAGCTCCAGCAAGGTGATTTCGCTGCTTCCTGCCGTACGATTGCCGAGAAATTTGCTAAAATCGTACCGCTGGTCTTCAACAAACAGAAATTGACGGTCAGTGTCACGGCACCGGAAGACGGTTATCGGGCGTTCCGCGATGCATTTAAACCGCTCGTTGCATCACTTTCGGACTGCGATACCGTCAAGCAGACGTATCATTGGGACCTTACGAAGGACAACGAGGGCCTGACGTCATCGAGCCAGGTTCAGTATGTCGCGAAAGGTGCAAACTTCCTGAAACTCGGTTACCGGTTTACGGGTGTTATGCACGTACTCGAAACGATCCTGCGTTACGATTATTTCTGGACGAAAATCCGCGTACAGGGCGGTGCTTACGGTGCGTTTACGAGCTTTAACCGCAACGGCATGATGGTATTTGGTTCTTATCGCGATCCGAATCTGCGTCAGACCTTTGACGTCTTCAATTCGACGGCGGATTTCCTGCGTCAGTTTACGGCATCGCCGCGCGAAATGGACAAATTCGTCATCGGCACGATGAGCAACGCGGACACGCCGCTGACGCCGCAGATGAAAGGCGATGCGGCCGCGGAACGTTATCTGCGCAACATCACGCTTGACGACGCACAAAGAGCGCGCGATGAGATTCTTCATGCAAGTGTCGAGGATATCCGCGCCCTTGCTGACGTCATTGACGCCTGCATGAAGGAAGATGCGCTTTGTGTTTTCGGCGGCGACGAGAAAATCCGCTCCGACAAGGATCTCTTCGGGAGTGTCAAACCGGCTCTCTGAGCGGTTTTTTGACTGTTAAGTTGTTGACTTTGCTTATTTATCGTGCCATAATTACAAGTAAATATGAGTAGCTGACAGGAGGCTTTTGGTATGAAAAAACCAATTTTTAGAGGTGCAGGCGTTGCGATAATTACGCCGTTCACAGAGACGGGTGTCAACTTCCCGGAACTGGGCCGTATTATTGAAGATCAGATCAAAAACGGGACGGACGCCATCGTCATCACCGGTACGTCCGGCGAGTCCGCTACGATGACGGACGCGGAACATAAAGCTGCGATTAAGTTTGCCGTCGATCAGGTTCACGGACGCGTTCCGGTTATTGCCGGCACGGGCTCGAACGAGACGTCTTATGCCGTCGAACTGACGCAGTACGCCGAAAAAGTCGGCGCCGATGCAGCATTGGTCGTTACGCCGTATTACAACAAATGCACGCAGAACGGCCTCATTGCTCACTACCTGAAAATCGCAGACAGCTCGAATATTCCGCTCGTTCTCTATGATGTACCGTCGCGCACGGGTGTCGGCATCAAAACGGAAACGTATGCCGCGCTTGCCAAACATCCGCGCATTGTCGCTGTCAAAGAAGCAAACGGCGATCTGTCGAAGATTCTGCGTATGCGTGCCGCTACGGGTGACGATCTCGTCGTTTACTCCGGCAATGATGACCAGATCATTCCGATCCTTTCACTCGGCGGTCAGGGCGTCATTTCCGTTCTTTCGAATGTTGCTCCGCAGCAGACGCATGACATGTGCCAGCTCTATTTTGACGGCAAAGTCGAAGAAGCCGCTAAAATGCAGATTGACTGGTCGGATCTCATCGACGCGCTGTTCTGCGAAGTCAACCCGATCCCGGTCAAAGTCGCCATGCGTAAACTCGGTTATGATGCAGGCCCGCTCCGTATGCCGCTCAGCGAAATGGAACCGGCTCATGAAAAACAGCTCGAAGATGCGTTGCGCGCACACGGGCTGATCAAATAAGCAGATTTTGCCACTCATTAGGAGGATATTATGTTTATGAAAAAAATCGTGCAAATGCTGCTGGTTGCCTGCATGGTCATTCTCAGCACCCAGGTTGCATTCGCAAACTCGGATAAAACGACGATTCAGGAAGGCGCCGATTTGACGTCCATTCACCGTTTAGCCGTTGCTTCGCCGCTCTATATGCAGGTTGAAGAAAAAGCACCGAGCAAAGCAATCCTGACTCAGATCATCTACGATTCAAGCCGCGTCAGCAAGCTGAACGTCATTTCCTATGACGCTGTTGCCGAAGGCATCAAGATGACGTCGAATGTTGACGTCAAATCCCTTGACCGTCGTCAGGCCGCCAAGGAATATCGTGCCGGCGTTGCCAAATACGCAGATTCCTACGTCCTGGTAACGGTTGCCAACAACAGCCGCACGCAGTTCTTCTTTGACGTTTACAAAGCTGACACGAACCAGCTGCTCTACACGTATCAGATTCAGGCCAACCGTTCCGAAGGCGATACGGTTTCGACCTACACGAATTTCTGCGAACAGTTCTACAAACACCTCGACCGTTCGATCGAAGAACAGCAGAAAAGCAAGAAGTAAATAAAACCGGCTTGCTCGCCGGTAAGGCAAACAGAAGCCGCCTGCGGGGGTTCCCGTAGGCGGCCTTCTTATTTCCTGTTCTGTTATTGGGCGAGGTAGATCGGCTTGATTTTGGCATTTTCGGCTGTGCGGCTGTCAATGTAACCGTTCGCTTCCATGGCGTCGAGGACGACGAATTGACGTTTCTTCGCCATCATAAAGTCAACGTAAGGGGAGTAGAGCGACGGCGCGTTCGGCAGTCCCGCGAGCATCGCGGATTCCGGAAGCTGCAGTGCGGACGGCGATTTGCCGAAGTAACCGTGTGCGGCAGGTCCGATCCCGTAAAATCCCGAACCGTAATAGACGGTGTTGAGATAGAGCTCGAGAATTTCCTCTTTCGAATAATGCGCTTCGAGGTCAACGGCAAGCAGCGCTTCTTCGAGTTTACGCCCGAAAGTCTGATCCTGCGTCAAAAAGAGATTTTTGGCGAGCTGCTGCGGAATCGTACTGCCGCCTTCTTCAAAGGATCCGTTTTGCAGATCGACGAGTACGGCGCGTCCGATTCCCTGCAGGTCAATGCCGTGGTGGTCGTAAAAGCGGCTGTCTTCGACGGCAACGACGGCGTGCTGTACGTCAGCGGGAATGTCGGAGAGCGGAACGTAATAGTTTCGATCCACGCGTGCGTCAACGGCTTCACGGAGATAAATGAGTCGATGCAGACGATCCGGCAGGGGCAGGGCGCGGAGTTCATCCGGTGCTTTTTTCAGGGCGCTTTCGGCGTCAGCCGGCAGACTGTCCGTCAAGTTATCCGTCAGGTCGTCCGGCAGCTTGCTTTCGATTTGCGCAATATGCTCTTCACTTTGCGGCGAAAGCGGTATATGGCCGCCTGCAAGGAAAAACGAGGCGAAGAAGACGATGAGGAGAAAGAGGCCGAAACGGGCGATCCGTCCCCAGGAACGGCGCCGCCGCGGACGCTTTGGTGTTTTTTTCATAAAAACCCTCCCGGTTGTATTTGCTTCCATTATACCATGTCTGATGCATTTTGCAGGGATTGAAAAATTTTCTTGATGTTTACGGGAA
>Ga0326511_10001881_pt1 | contig 17254 bp, 12 predicted proteins | sample 0_2496_0518_D_FD_203701 | JGI IMG/M metagenome (GOLD analysis project Ga0326511, IMG submission 203701) | Bovine rumen microbial communities from UC Davis, California, United States - 0_2496_0518 | ecosystem: Host-associated > Mammals > Digestive system > Stomach > Rumen | place: USA...
ATCTTCGGCGGCGGCAACGGCGAACGTGCCGACCTGCCCGGCGCCGACCTTACCGAGGGCAACGCCTATACGCTCGTCAAGGGCGGCGTCTACAACGCCGTTTTCGGTGGCTCCAACACCAAAGGTGTCATTGCCAAGGATATGAAGCTTAATATCGCTCCCGACGGCGGCTGCGGTCTCGAACTCATCGGCGACCTCTTCGGCGGTGGCAACCTCGCCCCCAGCAAGGGCGGCAACCTCACCATCGAGTGCGGCGACATCGTCCTCGGCAACGTTTACGGCGGTGCCAATGCGGCCTACGTCGACGGCGACGTGACCCTCACCCTCAAGGGCGGCAACAGCATAGACTACGTCTTCGGTGGCAGCAAGAGCGTGGCCGACGAGGACCATGTCGGCGGCTATGCCATCAACGGCAATGTCTCCCTCATCCTCAAGGGCGGCACCATCACCAACGCCTTCGGCGGCAGCGACACCAAGGGCAACATCAAGGGCATCATCAGCGTCTTGGTCGACGACGCCGAGGATGCGGGATGCCCGCTGAAGGTGGACAATGTCTACGGCGGTGGCAAGGATGCCGCCTATACGCCGCAGAACCCCTCGGTGGCGACACCTACGGTCGATGTGGTCAACGGCACGGTGAACAACGCCGTCTTCGGCGGCGGCCTGGGTGCTGACGCCAAAATCACCGCCAACCCCACCGTGCGAATTGGAGGCACCGACGCAAAGCATGCCATTGTCGGTGGCACCAAGATTGCTGGCGGCACGGGCGAAGGCAACGTCTTCGGTGGCGGCTCCGAAGCCGACGTGCTCAAGAACGGCGACAACACAGGTAACACCAGCGTCACCCTCTCCGGCAACGCCGAAATCATGGGCAACGTTTACGGCGGTGGCAACAGGGCCGCCGTGGAGGGCAATACGCAAGTGAAAATGGAATGAAGATCTTCACTCTTGGTGAAGGCTGTCGTATAGCGCTCGTGCTTTGGCGGGGCCTATGGCGGCGGTGAGGTCTTCGAGGGTCTGGATTTGGATTTGTTTGACGCTTCCGTAGCGCAGCAGCAGCTCGTGGGCCGTCTTCTCGCCGATGCCCGGAATGTCGGTGAGGGCGGTGCGGAAGGTGCCCTTGGAACGTTTGTCTTTGTGGAATGTGATGGCGAAGCGGTGCACCTCGTTCTGTATCTGCTCCAGCAGGTGGAACAGCGGGTCGGTGGGTTTGAGACCCACAACGGCAATCTCGCCCCGCTCGTCGAAGCGCAGGAGCTGGTTGGTGCGGTGGCGGTCGTCCTTGGCCAGGCCGGCGATGGGGATGGCGAGGTGCAGGCGGTCCACGATGACCTCGCGGGCGATGTGCATCTGCCCCTCGCCGCCGTCGACGATGAGCAGGTCGGGCAGCTTGGCACCTTCGTCCTTCAGACGGCTGTAGCGCCGCTCGATGACTTCGGCCATCGAGGCGTAGTCGTCGGGTCCCTCGACGGTTTTGATGTTGAATTTGCGGTACTCGTTGCGGTTGGGTTTGCCGGCGGTGAAGTGCACCATGCCGGCCACGGGGTAGGCGCCCTGGATGTTGGAGTTGTCGAAGCATTCTATCTCCATGGGCAGCGTGGGCAGGGCGAGGGCGCGCTGGATGCGCTCGAGGAGCTTGAGGGCCTGCGGGGCGGCGTCGCCCTGGGTGAGGGCGCGCTGGTGGCGGCACTGTTTCTGGTAGCTCTCGACGTTGCGCAGGGAGAGTTCCAGCAGCTTGCGGCGGTCGCCACGCGGGTCGTAGTTCTGGCGCAGGTAGTCGGCGGGAATGTCGGGCACGGCGAAGGGCACGATGATTTCCTGCGCGGTGCTCTGGGTCTGCTCGTGGAGGGCGGGGATGACGGTGGCGAGGATTTCGGTGTCGGTCTCGTCGAGCTGGCGTTTGACCTCGTTGCTCAGGGAGTAGATGATGGCGCCGTTCTTGATGCGGAGGAAGTTGATGTAGGCATAGGCGGGGTCGTCGCCGAGGATGGAGACGACGTCGACGTCGCGGACGTTGGTGTCGACCACCGTCGAGCGGCTCTGGTATTCGGCCAGCAGGTGTATCTTGCGCTTGAGGGCTTCGGCTTCTTCGAAGCGCAGCTCGTCGGCGAGGGCGTACATGCGATTCTTCATCTGTTCCTCGATCTCGCCGAAGTCGCCCTTCAGTATGCGGCGTATGTTCTCGATGGTGGCGTGGTATTCCTCTTTGCTTTGCAGGCCGGCGCAGGGGGCGCCACAGAGGCCTATCTGGTGCTTCATGCAGGGACGGTTGCCCATGGTGTTGCATGTGCGGTACTGGAAGAGCTGGCGTATGATGTCCTGAAGCTCGCGCAGGATGCGGCCGTTGGGGTAGGGACCGAAGTACTGTCCGCGGAGGTTGCGGCGGCGCGTGTAGAGCAGGCGCGGAAATTCCTCGTCGGTGATGCAGAGGTAGGGGTAGGTCTTGTCGTCCTTGAGCATGGAGTTGTAGCGCGGCTGGTAGCGCTTGATGAGGCTGTTCTCGAGGAGCAGGGCGTCGACCTCGGTGGCCACCACGGTGACGCGGATGTCGTAGATGTTGCGCACCAGCATCTTGATTTTCGGGCTCTTGTCGTCGTAGTGCGAGAAGTAGCTGCTGACGCGCCGCTGCAGGTTGCGGGCTTTGCCCACATAGATGACTTTTCCCGAGGCGTCGAGGTGCTGGTAGACACCGGGATTCTCGGGAATGGTCTTGAGCCGCATGGCTATGCGGTCGATGTTCTTGTTGATGGAGGCGTCGATCATTTGTCCAGTATGGAGTAGTCGACCTCGGTGCGCTGCACGTTCAGGCGGAAACTCCGGACTCCCTCGAGGTCGTATTGGCTTGTGGCCTGGGCTATCTCCATGCGGTAGTCGCCTTCGGCGTTGAAGGTGAAGAACGGGCGGATGTTCTGTGTGAGGGTGCGGAGGCCGTCGCGGTCGCGGCCGGGGGTGACGATGCCTTTCCAGCGGCCGTTCTCCACCATGTTGACGTAGGCGTAGAACATGCGACGTTCGCCGTCGGGGCTGTAGAGGTTGACGGTTAGCGGAAGCTGGGGATTGCGCATGAGGGCGGTGTCGACGACGAGCTCGAAGTCGATACGGTAGAAGTCGTCGGCATTTGGGACCGAGAACTCGAACACTTCGGGGGTGAAGCGGTTCCAGGTGTTGTTGGCGAAGGTGCGTGTGTCGTCGACGAGGGTGGAGTCGCCGCTACAGGCGATATTCAAAGACAACAACGACAAGAGCAACAACAGATATACCTTGTTTTTCATAAAGATTGCTTGATAAACACTAAACACTTAACACTAAACACTTAACACCTAACTCCTAACTCTTAACTGCTCCATGATTTGCACTGCGTTGGTGGCGGCACCCTTGCGGATGTTGTCGGCCACCACCCAGAGGTTGAGTGTGCAGGGCTGCGAGGGGTCGCGACGCAGACGGCCCACAAAGACCTCGTCCTTGTGGTGTGCGGTGATGGGCATGGGGTAGAGGTTGTGCGAGGGGTCGTCCTGGAGCACCACACCGGGGGTGGCAGCAATGAGTGCGCGAACCTCGTCGAGGTCGTACTCGCGTTTCAGCTCCACGTTCACCGACTCGCTGTGGCCGCCCACCACTGGCACACGGGCCACCGTGGCGGAGACCATGATGGAGGGGTCGGCGAAGATCTTGCGCGTCTCGTCTACCAGTTTCTGCTCCTCGGTGGTGTAGCCGTCGGGCAGGAAGTCGCCACCGTGGGGGAAGAGGTTGCGGTGGATCTGATAGGGGTAGGCGGGAGCGGAGAGCGGAGAGTGGAGAGAGGAGGACCTTGTTGAATCTGTCGCTTTCCACTCTCCGTTCTCCACTCTCCACTCTCCACTCTCCTCGGCCTCCAGCTGGCGCACGGCCTTGAGGCCGGTGCCGGTGATGCTCTGGTAGGTGGAGACGACGATGCGGCGGATGCCGTAGTCGCGCTCCAGCGACGAGATGGCCAGCACCATCTGGATGGTGCTGCAGTTGGGGTTGGCAATGATGATTGCGTTATTGCTTGAATGCTTCAATGCGTTAGTGGCAACATCGATGTTGATTTCCGGCACCACCAACGGTATGGCGGGGTCTTTGCGCCAGGCCGAGGAGTTGTCGATGACCGTGGTACCGGCCTCGACGAAGAGGGGTGCGTACTGGCGCGAGGCCGCTGCGCCGGCCGAGAAGATGGCGTAGCGCGGACGCGCGGCGATGGCCTCTTCGACCGACACGACGGTGAGCATACGGTCGGCGAAAGGCACGGTTTTGCCTATGGATTTGGGCGATGCCGCCGCAATGACTTCATCGTTGGCGAAGCCGCGTTCGGCAAGGACTGTGAGCATCTCGCGGCCTACGAGGCCGGTGGCTCCCACAACAGCTATTTTCATTGTTCTATCGGATCAGGGTTACTGTTCCCTTGAGCACGTGTGTGTTCTGGGGTTCGAATTCGTTGGTGTAGCGTATGATGTAGACGTAGGCATCCTGCACGCAGGGGTTGCCGTCGAAGTCGCGGCCGTCCCAGGCGCAGTCGGCGCCTTCGCAGCGGAAGACAAGTTCGCCGCGACGGTTATAGATGAGCATCTCCTGCTTGAGGGTCTTGGTGCTGACCGAGGAGAAAAGGCTGTTGCCGGCGGGGTTGTCGGGAGTGAAGGCATTGGGCACCCAGAAGTGCTCCTTGTTGAGCGGGATGTAGATCTTGGCGGTATCGACACAGCCGTAGGGGCTGCTGGCGATGAGGATGATGTTGGCGCCTTCCATATCGGCGGGGATGGAGTAGTAGGCATTGACGCCCGTCTGGTCGGGACCGTTGGGGAACTTCCACACACGGCTGCCGCCGCCGATGGAGATGTCGGTGAGCACGGCGTCAAGGTTGTCGAGTGTGAAGTGGTCGATGTCGGACCGGAGTTTGGCGGTCAGCGGGTGGATGACAAGATCGAGCTGGACGATGGAGTCGCAGTCGTAGCGGTTCTTCAGGACGATGGTGTCGGTGGCTGCCGTGGCGACGTTGCTCGTGGTGTAGGTCTTGCCGTTGAGCCAGGTGTAGGGCTTGCAGTCCTCCTGGTGGTCGATGGTGTGGGACACGGAGGAGACGGTGAGCAGCAGGTGGACGAGGGAGTCGCATCCCGGCGCCGAGTGGAGCAGCACGAACTCCGTCTGCGGGTTGGTGGGCTGGGTGAACGTTTTGTAGGGGCTGCCGTTGGTGTCCCAGGTGAAGGTCTCGCCCTGGCAGATGCCGTCGGCGATGACGGTGTCGAAGTTGGGGAAGACGCGCAGCATGAAGGTGTCGTAGTTGTGGCATCCGCTGGCGAAGTCGGAGGTCACCTGGATAAGGATAGTGTCGATCTTGTTGGCCTGGAGGCCCTGGGTGGGCAGGTTGCGCGAGAAGAGGAACACCTTGCGTGTAAGGATGGTGTCGCCTATGAGGTCGTAGTCGTCGAGGGAGAACAGCGTGGTATCCATGACGGTGGTGTCGTTGCCCTGTATGCGGAAGGCCTGCACGGGCGTGTAGCGCGGGTCGAAGGAGAGGTAGTTGTTGCTGAGGTTGACGACCTGGCCGGGCTGGTTGTCGGCCACGAGGGAGTCGAGGGTGATGGTGTCGCCGCCGGAGACACGGCGGATGAGCCATTCCTCGTGGGTGATTTCCTGCAGGGCCGTGATGTCGAGACGCATGCGGGCGGTGTCGTTGAGGCAGATGTCGAGGCGGCCGGGAAGGGTGTCGTTGATGGACAGCTTGTGGATGTCGAGGTAGTTGACGGTGTCGACGCCGATGAAGATGGTGTCGGTGAGGACGTACTGGTCGTTGTTGGCGTTGAGGAAGCGGAGGTAGAAGACGTACTTGGCGGGCTCCTTGGGCGAGACATAGGCCTTGGTGAGGGTGGGGCAGCTGTTGGCGTCGTCCATGGGCTCGTAGTATCCGCAGGAGTCGTCCATGGCCTCGGGGTAGACGACGATGTTGCGGAGCTCCACGTCGGGGCGGCCGTCGTCATAGATGCGGCGCCAGCCGTAGTTCTTGGCGGTGGTGCCCGCGGGGGTGAAGCGGAAGGCGATGTTCTGGAAGGAACTGGTGGTGGTGTTGTAGCCGGTGGGGGCAAAGGCTGCGGGCTTGCCGTTGATGGCGGGCGAGGAGTTGGGGTCGGTGGGCATCGTGGAGGCCACCTGGTTGACACCCGTGGCGTTCTGGATGCCGATGATGCCGTTGCCGCCGTTCCAGCTGGAGCATACCGAGCGGTTTTTCACATGAACCTCGATGATGTTGGAGCCTTCATAGCAGACAATCTGGTAGGTGCAGTTGAGGCTGTTGCAGCTGAACTGGGCCATGTCGTTCCACGAGCAGATGATTTTGCGGCAGGGATACTCGTCGATGACGCCGTAGTAGATACCGAAGTTGGGGCTGGTGTGGTGCTGCAGTGTTGCACCAGGGTCGGTGTCTTCGAAGACACCGTAGATGGCGTCGCGCACTCGGTTCAGGCCGTCGGCGCTTGGGGCGCCGCTTTTGCCGTCGTACCAGGGCAATGAGGCCGAATAGCCATAGGCACAATGCGTTCCGGTACCGAAGAGGCTGGGGTCGCAGAAGGTCACCAACCCGTTGGCACCCAGACGGAACTGGTTCTTGCGGATGCCGAAAAAGTAGAAGGGGTAGGGAATGGTTGTATAGGCCGGGGCGAAGACATCGTCGGAGTTGATGTCCATTCTCTTTCTGTTCGGGTCGTTCATGGTGGAGAGGGCGGCACCATAGGTGAGGCAGAATGACGTGTCGGGCGGGTTGTAGGGAATCTGGTCGACGTAGTAGGTGCCGTTGAAACGCTGCACCGGAATGTAGGGCATGCAGCTGAGGATTATCTGCGGATTGGCGCAGGTGACCACGGTGTCCCATCCCTTGTGGCGGTAGCGCGCAATGGCGGTATGGTCGTGTTTCTGTTTGACTTGCACTTCGGGGCAAGGCGACTGCACCTCGGGCCACTGGTATTCGCCGCATTCGATTGCAGGGCTCGGCGACGAACCTACGGTCGACGACTGGCCCATGGCCTCTGCGGTGGCAAAAAGCGCAACAAAAACGAGTGCTATCTGTTTGATATTATTTAGTTTATGCATATCCGTACATGTATGTTCAAAATGCAAAGATACACTTTTTTGCCCATACAACCAAATAAAAAGTGTTAAATCTTCCTTTTTTCCGCCCCTTCTCCTGCCTCCAACCTCCTGCTTCCCACCTCCGACTTCCGACCTCCCCGATACCTACCCGAGAGGTACATAATTCGGCATTTCTTATATTGTTCTTATATCGTTCTCATATCGTTCTCATATACTTCTCATATACTTCTTATATAGGTGATATAAGAACTATATGAGAAGTATATAGGAAGGATATAAGAAGGGCGGTAAGATGTGGCTATTTGACCCCTCGTTGATCGAGGGCGCGGTGGAAGGCGGCGGCGTTGCGCTGGTGCTCGGCGATGGTGGCGGCGAAGCGGTGGGTGCCGTCCATTTTGTCGCTGGCGCAGAAGTAGATATAGTTGGTTTCCGGAGCGTTGAGGACGGCTTTGATGGTGGCTTTGGAGGGGAGGCAGATGGGTGCCGGGGGGAGGCCGGTGTGGAGGTAGGTGTTGAAGGGGGAGTCGGTGGTGAGGTGCTTGTGGAGGATGCGGCGGAGGGTGAAGTCGCCGACGGCGTATTTCACCGTGGGGTCGGCCTGGAGGGGCATGCCGCGCTGGAGGCGGTTGAGGTAGACGCTGGCAATGGTCGGTTTCTCGGCATTGTTGTTGGTTTCTTCCTCGACGATGGAGGCGAGGATTATCATTTCACGGAGTGAGAGGGAGTGAGAGGGAGTGAGAGGGAGTGAGAGGACGTTAGTGTCGTCTTTTGCATTTGTCCTTTCACTCCCTTTCACTTCCTCTTCACTCCCTTTCACTCCCCAAAACTTGTTGTATTCTTTCTCCATGCGCTGCATGAATTGCTCGGGGGTGACGGTCCAGTAGAATTCGTAGGTGTCCTGGAGGACGAGGTGGAAGCTGTCGAGGGGGATGCCGAAGTCGTTGTGCATCAGTTTCTTGTTGAGGTATTCGTTGAGCTGCTGTGGGGTGCGGAATTTGCCGATGGTGAGGCGTAGGGGGTCCTGCTGGCCGCGGGTGATGCGCTTGATGAGGCGGATGAGGGGTGTGGAGGGTTCGACGAGGTAGGAGCCTGGCTGCCAGTTGCCGAGTTTGAACACATTGGCCATGAGACTGAAGAGGGGGCCGTCGTCGACGAGGCCGTTGGCCACGAGAGTGTCGCGTGCGGCGAGGGCGTTGTCGCCGGTGGGGAGGTAGATGCGGACGGGTTCGGCGTTGTCGGTGGTGGCGTTGAGGCACGTAAAGGCCAGTCCGCCTATGGCGAGCAGGGCCAGGATGGCGACGATGAGGAGGGTTCGGGTTTTCATTGTAGTATTTTTTGCATGCGGATGGTGTCGATGTATCTTACACCCCCTTCCCCTTCGGGGGCTCCCCCTTGGAAAGGGGGAGAGTTGAGCGAGGTGATGCCTTCGGGGGCTCCCCCTTGGAAAGGGGGAGGGGTGAGGTTGTTTTCTTTTTGGGGATCAGGGACATTCTTTGGCTCCTCCCCTAATTTAGGGGAGGTGGCCGAAGGCCGGAGGGGTATGGCGAGCCAGTCGCGGAAGTGGCCGCACTCGGTGTATCCGGCTTTGGCGAAGAGGGCCAGCGAGGCGGTGTTGGTGGCGGCGATGTCGGCGTAGAGGGTGTGGAGGGGGGAGGAGTGGCTGGGTGGCTGAGTGGCTGGGTTACTGAGTGGCTGAGTGGCTGAGTTACTGAGTGGCTGAGTGGCTGGGTTACTGAGTGGCTGAGTGGCTGAGTTACTGAGTGGCTGAGTGGGGGAGTAGAGGGTTTCGAGGGCGTGGAGCATGGCGAGGGCGTGGCCCTGGCGGCGGTGCCCGGAGGAGACCATGATGCCCACGGCGCAGCGGCGGTTGAGGGGGTCGTAGCTGTAGAGGTCGATGCAGCCGATAGGCCTCACAGGCCTCACCCCTGACCCCTCTCCAGAGGGAGAGGGGAGTAGATAGTACAGTCTGAGACTGCCGCTGGAGAGGGAGGCTCCCTCTTCGGCCACGAGTGCTATTGTCCTTTCACTCCCTTTCACTCCCTTTTCACTCCCTTTCACTCCCTGTGTTACGAAATCTTCCCCCATAGTATCTTGTTTTTTGAGTTCTGTATGTGTTGCATCAGCAGGGGGTGAGCGGCGAGGGCGGGGTCGGCGGCGAGGAGGTCGCGGACGGCGTTGCGTGTGGCGCTGACGAGGGGTTCGTCGTCGACGATGGAGGCCAGGCGGAGGTCGAGGGCGCCGCTCTGCTGCAGACCCTGTATGTCGCCGGGGCCGCGCAGGCGGAGGTCGGCTTCGGCTATCTGGAAGCCGTCGGTGGTGCTGCACATGGTGCGTATGCGCTCCTGCGAGGTGTAGGAGAGGTCGTCCTTGGTCATGAGGATGCAGTAGGCCTGGTCGGCGCCGCGGCCCACGCGTCCGCGCAGCTGGTGCAGCTGGCTGAGGCCGAAGCGTTCGGCGTTCTCGATGACCATGACGGAGGCGTTGGGCACGTCGACGCCCACCTCTATCACCGTGGTGGCCACCATGATGTGGGTGAGGCCGCGCTTGAAGCGGTCCATCTCGAAGGCTTTCTCCTCGGCGGTGAGGCGTCCGTGGACCATGGAGGTCTGGTACTGCGGCCGGGGGAAGTAGCTCTGCACCATCTCGAGGCCGTCCTGGAGGTTCTTGAGGTCCATTTTCTCGCTCTCCTCGATGAGGGGGTAGACGATGTAGACCTGGCGGCCGGCGTCGATTTGCTGCTTGAGGAAGGAGAAGACGAGGGGGCGGTTGCGCTCGAGGCGGTGGTAGGTGCGCACGGGGTGGCGTCCCGGGGGCAGCTCGTCGATGACGGAGCAGTCGAGGTCGCCGTAGAGGGTCATGGCGAGGGTGCGCGGTATGGGGGTGGCGGTCATGACGAGGATGTGGGGCGGCACGGCGGATTTCTGCCAGAGTTTGCTGCGCTGCTCGACGCCGAAGCGGTGCTGTTCGTCGATGACCACGAGGCCGAGGTCGCGGAAGGCAACGTTGTCCTCGATGAGGGCGTGGGTGCCTATGAGGAGGTCTATCTCGCCGTCGGCGAGTTGCTGTTTGAGTTTCTTCTTGGCGGCGGGGCGCAGGGAGCCCGTGAGGAGCTGCACGTTGACGCCGAGGCCGTCGAGCATGCGCTGGAAGGTGAGGTAGTGCTGAGTGGCGAGGATCTCGGTGGGCGCCATGAGGCAGGCCTGGCTGCCGTTGTCGACGGCCAGGAGCATGCACATGAGGGCCACGAGGGTCTTGCCGCTGCCCACGTCGCCCTGCACGAGGCGGTTCATCTGGCGTCCGGTGCGCATGTCCTCGCGGATTTCGCGTATGACGCGTTTCTGAGCCCCGGTGAGGGGGAAGGGTATCTGGCGGTAGAATTTGTTGAAGTGGTCGCCCACATGGGCGAAGACGCGTCCCTGCGAGTGCGAGGAACGCTGCTGGTGGGCGTACTGGTAGTCGAGTTGGAGGAAGAAGAGTTCCTCGAACTTGAGCCGCAGGCGGGCCTGGTCGAGCTGCTGGCGGCTGTCGGGGTAGTGGATGGCGAGCATGGCCTCGCGGCGGGGGAGGAGGTGGAAGTGGCGGAGGATGTCGTCGGGGAGGTTTTCGGGGATGAGTTGGGGGGCGGAGTGCTGTAGGGCCTGGATGAGGGTCTCGGAGATGCGTGCCAGGGCGCGGGTGCCGAGGCCGTGCTGCTTCATTTTGTCGGTGGTGTGGTAGACGGGCATCAGGGGGTGGCGTGCGCCGTCGTCGACGGAGGAGAAGGGCTCGATGTCGGGATGCGACATCTGCCAGATATTGTTGAAGACGGCGGGCTTGCCCATGACGAGGTATTCGACGTTGGGTTTCAGGCGTTCGCGCACCCATTTGGTTCCGGCGAACCATACGAGCTGGAAGTATCCGGTGCCGTCGAAGAGGTCGACGGTGAGGCGTTCGCGATGGGGGCCTGTGGCGACGGTCTGCATGTTGGACAGGCGTCCGCGGACAACGACGAAGTTGTCGTCTTCCTTGACGGAGGCGATGGTGGAGATGACCGAGCGGTCGACATAGCGGAAGGGGAGGTAGTCCAGCATGTCGGCATAGGTGTGGATGCCGGCTTCGGAGGCCAGCACCTTGGCGCGCGCCGGGCCTACGCCTTTGAGGTATGCTATGTCGTCGTAGAGGTTCATCTTGGGAGTTAAGAGTTATGAGTTATGAGTTATGAGTTAGTTTTTCGCGTTCGAGGGTGGAGGAGATGTTGATGTGGTCGGGGTCGGCCATGACGAGGAGGGTCTCGATGGAGGGGTCCTGGAGGCGGTTGACGGCGGCGACGGTCTGCTCGTATTCGAAGTCTTTGGCGGTGCGTATGCCGCGGATGATGACCTTGGCGCCGAGGCGGTGGCAGAGGTCGATGGTCATGCCGGTGTAGGAAGTGACTTCGACGGTGGGGCAGTCGGAGAGCATGTCGCGGATGCGCTCAAGGCGTTCCTCGACGGAGAACATGTATTTTTTCTCGCTGTTTACGCCCACGGCCACCACCACCTTGTCGAACAGGGGCAGCATGCGCCGCAGGATGGCCTCGTGGCCGGCGGTGAAGGGGTCGAAGGAGCCCGGGAAAAGTGCTAGAACTGCCATAGCAAGCGGAAGGTTAGAGAGTTGTTGTAGCAGTCGTTGTCCCACACATTCTTTTTCACCCCGTCGGTGTTGACTTCGGTGAAGGTCCAGTCGCGCTTGACGGCGATGATGGAATACTGCCAGCGGATGTTGAACATGAGGCCTCGCCACACCTTGAATCGCAGGTCGGCGACGAGGGCGAGGTCGTTCTTGAGGAACTCCATGTCGTTGGTGTCGGGGAAGAAGTAGTTTGGATTGTATCTCAGGATGTTATGAGGCTGTTGCACCAGGCGGCTGTAGTTGATGCCGAGACCGAGGAGCATGCCGCCCCAGGGGTCGCGGTAGTGGACCATGAGGGGGATGTCGACGTAGTCGAGACGGAGCGAGATGCTGTAGGGGTCGCCGCTGCCGTTGTAGGAGCCGCGTTGCGAATAGGCGGCTTCGACGCTGAGGTTCCAGGTCTCGTAGCGGTCGAATCCGAAGATGACGCCGACGCCCGAGGTGACGCCCCATTTGCTGAAGCTTTTCAGTTCGTCGCCCTCGATTTGCGAGAGGGTGCCGCCAGCCGATACCAGACCGTGGATGCGCTGGGCCGACAGGGGGGCTGCCGACAGAAGGATCAATAGGAGCAGGGTTGTCTTTTTCATATATTGTTCAGGTTGTGAAGTAAAATGGATGCGTCGGTCGTGGTTTTGTAGTGGCGCATGTAGCGCAGCATGAGGCGCTCCTGGAGTTCCGCCGATGCGCCCGGCGCCAGGTCGGCAGGGGAGAAGATGCCTTTGCGGCCGCGGTAGCCCACCCAGCTCCACCGGCCTCCGAACACCCGGAGGCAGTCGCCGAAGTAGGCCTTCTTTCTGCGCTGGAACCAGAAGAGTACCGGCGACAGCAGCAGGAACAGCAGGGAACAGGCAAGGTCGAAGATGCGCTTGTTGCGCCGGCAGGTGTCGGTGCTGATGGTCTCCAGGTCGTCAAGGAAGAGGCTCTCGCGGGTGAGGATGCTGTCGGAGCCGATGACGTAGTCGCCGTTCTCGGGCGCTATCTTGTATTCCACCCCGGTGGTCCGGAGGGTGGCCATGAGGGAGATGATGTCTTTCAGCTCGATGTCGGCGCCGCAGAAGACCACTTCCTCCACCTTCTCGATGCGGATAAGGTCTTGCAGGTGGTGTGCTTCGCGGGGCCGTTCGGCGATGATGTTGGCTCCGCCGATGCCCATCAGGGCATAGAGGTTTTTCACCCTTGCCGCCTCTGCCTCGCTGCCCACCACCAGCACACTTCCGCGCCTGCGTGCGTAGCGCGCGTATCCTTTAATTCCTGCGGCACCCAGGAGCAGCCTTGTCAGCAGGGTGCTCGCCAGGGTCCACAGCCCGCCCGCCACCAGCAGCATGCGCGAGTAGCGCTGCCCTTCGTCCAGCAGGGAATAGAACGACAGCAGGAGCAGCAGGCCGATGCCCATGCCTTTCACAATCTTCCATGGGCGCACGGGTTTGTCGTAGCCTCCGGCAAGCCAGCTGCTGCACATCAGTATCAGCACATAGAGCGGCATCACCAGGTAGGTGTATTCCGGGGGGTAGTAGTCGATGTTGTTGGCCCACAGTTCGGCCCAGAGGCGCTTGATGACGAGGAACCCGCCGTAGGCCACGCCGAAGTCCAGCAGCGGCACCGCCAGCTTGACGCAGATGCGTTTGGTCCAGGCCAGCGTGGCTCGGAGCCAGATGGCCATCCGCAGCAGGGCGTTGAACATGCGTGCATTGCTGCCGGAGAAGTAGCGCCCCACGAAGATGGACATGGCGTTGTAGAAGGTGTAGACGTAGTTCATCGAGCCGCGCTTGGTGCTCTCACCCTTGTAGTGGATGATGTGTGTCTGGGGGAAATAGTAGTTCTTGAATCCCGCCAGGTGGATGCGCCAAGAGTAGTCGATGTCCTCGCCGTACATGAAGTAGCTCTCGTCCAGGCCTCCAATCTTTTCGTAGGCCTCGCGGCTGATCATCAGGAAGGCTCCGGGCATGATTTCAATCTCGTTCACCTCGTTTTCGGGCAGGTGGCCCATGTAGTAGGCCGCGATGCGGCGTGAACGGGGGAAGAGCTTGATGAGGCCCGAAATCTTGTAGAACGAGGCTTCCGGCGTGGGGAACCCGCGCTTGCTTTCCTTGAGGAAACGGCCGTCGCCGTCCACCATCTTCACCGTCAGGCCCCCGGCGTCGGGGTGTTCGCGCATGAAGTCCATGCACTTGACGAAGGTGTCGTTCTCCACCACGGTGTCGGGGTTGAGCAGTAATATGAAGTCGGAGGTCGCAGTTTGGTCGGAGGACGATGTACTTCCTTCCTCCGACCTTCTGCCTGCTATCTCTTTCAGGGCCTGGTTGTTTGCCTTGGCGAATCCGGTGTTCTCCTTGTTCGCGATCAGGTGTACCTGCGGGAACTCGCTGCGCACCATGTCCACACTGCCGTCGACCGAGTCGTTGTCGACCACCCATACCTCCAGCTCCAGCTCGCTGCCGTCCTTCAGTGTGCGGTTGCTGCCGAACACCGACGACAGGCACTGCCGCAGGAAGTACTTCACATTGTAGTTGACTATAACAATTGATAAAAACATAAATGAGAAATGAAAAAGGAAAAAATGCTACGCAGGTTGTTTGTTGGTTTTGTGGCATTTTGATGTTTTGACCGAGGATACGAGTATGGCGATAATCTCGGATAAATCTTTGCTTAGACTATCGTACATCTCATTGGTAATCTTACCAGAGAGATGAAGTAGCTCGAGCCAATAGCATGTTTCGTTAGCTTCTTTCAGGGAAATGGACAGTTTGCTGATGAAATCGTCTGTACTTTGTGCGTTTTGGCTTTCGCGTAAGTTTGCGCCAATGCTTGTGCCGCTCTTCAATATTTGACGACTCAAGACATAGTCATGCCAAGTCTCCTGAAGATAATCAGATAATCCGACTATCCTTACTGCAAAGTTGAGGCTCTTATCAAAAGCAACGTTCTTTCCCATTTTTCATTTCTCATTTTTCATTTTTCATTTTTCATTTCTTCTTTTTCCTCTTGCCGGCGCCTTCGATGATGGCCAGGGCCTCGTCGAGAGTGAGCTTCAGTGGGTCGACGCCCTTGGTGAGGCGGAAGTTCTCGCCCTTGTAGGTCAGGTAGGGACCGAAGCGGCCGATGTTGCTCATCACCGCCTCGCCGTCCTTTTGGCCAATCTCGTGGGGGTAGATCTTCTTCAGCTCCTCCTTTTGCTCTTCGGCTTCGCGTTTGGTCTTGATGATTTCGATGCAGCGCTCAAGCTCCACGTCGTAGGGGTCGTCGTTCTTGCCCAGGGAGTAGAACTTGTTGTTGTGGCGCACGTAGGGGCCGAATTTGCCAATGCTGACGGTCACCTCCTTGCCCTCGAACTCGCCCACCGTGCGCGGCAGCGCGAACAAGCCCAGGGCCTCTTCGAGGGTGATGGTCTCGATGCTCTGGCCGCGTTTCATGCTGGCGAACTGCGGCTTCTCGTCGGTGTTGGTTTCGCCGATCTGCACCAGGGTGCCGTAGCGGCCTATCTTGGCGTAGACGTTCTTGCCGCTCTTGGGGTCGACGCCCAGCAGGCGGCTGCCGGTGGTGCGCTGGCTGTTCTGCTGGGTCTGGCGTATGTTCTTGTGGAAGGGCACGTAGAAGCGGTCGATGACCTTGCGCCACTCCTTCTTGCCGGCGGCGATGTCGTCGAAATCCTTCTCCACCGTGGCGGTGAAGTTGTAGTCCATGATGTTTTCGAAGTGCTCCATCAGGAAGTCGTTCACCACGCATCCGATGTCTGTGGGGAAGAGCTTGCCTTTCTCGGCGTAGCCTTTCTCCTTCTTCTCGGTGCGTTTCACCTGGCCGCCCTTGAGCGACAGGGATACGCAGTTGTGCTCCTCGCCCTCGCGGTCTTCCTTCATGATGTACTCGCGCTTGAGGATGGTGCTGATGGTGGGGGCGTAGGTGGAAGGACGGCCGATGCCGAGGTCCTCGAGTTTCTTGACCAGGCTGGCCTCGGTGTAGCGCGGGGGATGCTGCGTCCAGTGCTCGTCGGCGTCGCAGCTCTCGAGCGAGAGGAGGGTGCCTTCGGGCAGGCGCGGCAGCATGCGCTCGCCGCCGGTGGGTTCGTCGTCGTCGGTGCTTTCCATGTACACCTTCAGGAAGCCGTCGAACTTCACCTGTTCGCCGCTGCACTGGAAGTGGAGGTCGCTGTTCCAGCTGATGACCATCTCCGTTTTCTCGATGTCGGCGTCGGCCATCTGGCTGGCCACGGTGCGCTTCCAGATGAGCTCGTAGAGGCGGCGCTGGGCGCTCTCGGCGTTGATGGTCTGGGCGGTCATGTCGGTGGGGCGTATGGCCTCGTGGGCCTCCTGGGCGCCCTTGGTCTTGGTCTGGTAGCGGCGGGTCTTGACGTATTCGGCGCCGTACTGGCTTTCGATTTCCTTCTTGGCCATGCTCAGCGCCAGCTCGCTGAGGTTGACGCTGTCGGTACGCATGTATGTGATGTATCCGCTTTCGTACAGTTGCTGTGCCACCTGCATGGTGCGGGCCACGCTGAATCCGAGCTTGCGGCTGGCCTCCTGCTGGAGGGTGGAGGTGGTGAAGGGCGGCGCGGGCGTGCGGTGGGCGGGCTTGGTCTCGATTTTGCTCACCTTGAAGTTGGCGCCGACGATGCTCTCGAGGAAGGCCTGGGCCTCGGCCTCGGTGTCGAAGTGGCGGCTGAGCTCGGCGCTGAGGGTCTTGTTGCCGTCGACGGGGCGGAACTGCGCCGTCACGCGGAAGTAGGCCTTGCTCTGGAAGGCCTTGATTTCGTTCTCGCGCTCCACGATGAGGCGCACGGCCACGCTCTGCACGCGCCCGGCGCTGAGGGCGGGCTTGATTTTGCTCCAGAGGATGGGGCTGATTTCGTAGCCCACGAGGCGGTCGAGCACGCGGCGGGCCTGCTGGGCGTCGACAAGGTTCATGTCGATGCTGCGCGGGTTCTCGATGGCGTGGAGGATGGCCGTCTTGGTAATCTCGTTGAAGACGATGCGCTGCGTCGTCTCCGGGTTGAGCTTCAGGGTCTCCTGAAGGTGCCAGGCGATGGCCTCTCCCTCGCGGTCCTCATCGGATGCGAGCCACACCTTATCGGCGCTCTTGACGGCTTTCTGCAGCTCGCTGACCAGGCTGCGCTTGTCGTCGCTCACCTGGTACTGCGGCTCGTATTGGTTCTCCACGTCGATGCTCATTTCTTTCTTGGCCAGGTCGCGGATGTGGCCGTAGCTCGACTTCACCGTGTAGTCCTTGCCGAGAAATTTCTCGATGGTCTTCGCCTTGGCAGGCGACTCAACAATTACTAGATTTTTCATAAATATATATGTTTTATTTTTCTCTCCGTTAAAAAAAACGACACCAGCAAAACGTAAATATATATAATTTATTGTACGCGTCATGAAAAAAAGTTTTCAACCCCTCCGCCACCTCCCTCCAACCACCCACCTCCGACCTACCCGAGAGGTACATAATTCGGCATTTCTTATATCGTTCTTATATCGTTCTCATATACTTCTCATATACTTCTTATATAGGTGATATA